>JAEIGA010000505.1_pt1 | contig 57967 bp, 39 predicted proteins | sample 9270691 | NCBI WGS metagenome assembly JAEIGA01 (sample SAMN17057246, study PRJNA624740) | gut metagenome | biome: biome; isolation source: fecal sample | host: Bos grunniens | place: China: Xizang | collected 2019 | reverse complement strand
TCAAGACTGCAACACTCGAGCCCCTTGACACACTCCCCGCAGTTAAAGACAAGGAACTTAACTCTAACGCAGCTTACTATGCAGCACTTTGCGGTATGCAGACAGAGAACTTCAAAAATGTACTTGCACATATCGACCTCGCTATCGAAAACCCCGACTTCAAGGAGAATGCAACAAAATACAAGGCTATGGCACAGGCACAGCTTGCCGACACAACAGCATGGTTGCAGACACTGAAGGTAGGTGCCAAGACATTCCCCGAGAATCCCTACTTCTACCAGTGCCTTATCGCTTACTATCAGCTCAAGAACCAGCAGGAGGAAATGATTAAGTTTGCAGATGAGATGATTGCTTCTAACCCCGACAACGCACTCTTCTACTTTGCAAAAGGTATGGTTCTTCAGGAGAGCAAGAAGATTGACGAGGCTGTAGTGTACTACAAAAAGACACTCGAAAAGGATGCTAACTACGAAGGTGCACTTGCCAACCTCGGAATGTGCTACACGATTCTTGCACAGGAGTACAGCCAGAAGAATTCAAGCACAAACATCAAGGACAAAGCAAAAATCAAGAAAGATAAAGAGATTATCAACGGATACTTCAAAGAGGCTCTTCCCCTTTACGAAAAGCTTCGCGAGCTTCAGCCCAGTAAAGTTGAACTCTGGGGTACAGGACTCTCAAACTGCTACTACAACCTGCAGATGGCAGACAAACTTGAAGAAGTTGAGAAACTTTTAGAAAAATCAGCAGAATAATTCTCTGAATATTATTAAATAAAAAATGCGAGTGTCACCTCAAATGACACTCGCATTTTTTTATGCAATGGTCAAATACTCTCTTTGTTTTCAAAAAAGTTGGCAATATGGAATATTAGAATTAAATTTGATTTTAAATATCAGATACGCAATTTATGAACGAAGAGAACAGAGTAGCAACAAACAACGGACGTTTAGAGTCGCTCGATATTTTAAGAGGACTCGACCTTTTCATGTTGGTGTTTTTTCAACCAGTATTTATGGCTTTAGCCTCACGACTGCAACAGCCCGTACTGGGACCGGTGGTGCAACAATTCACGCATGTACACTGGGAAGGCTTTGCTATGTGGGACCTTATAATGCCGCTGTTTATGTTCATGGCAGGTGTTTCGATGCCTTTTTCTTTGAGTAAATATACGACCAATGTAAATAGCGGAAAGAGTAGTGTATATAAGCGTATCATCAAGCGAGTAGTGCTTCTGTGGTTACTGGGAATGGTGGTACAAGGTAATCTGCTTGCTCTTGACGTGAATCGCATATATCTGTACAGCAACACATTGCAGGCGATTGCAGCCGGATATCTTATCACCTCTGTTATATATCTTTCTTTCAAAGAGCGTGGCATAATCATAGGAATGATATTGCTTTTTATCATCTATTGGTTGCCAATGACCATCGTTGGAGATTATAGTCCCGAGGGTAATTTTGCTGAGATGGTAGACAAAAACATTTTGGGACGTTTCCGCGACGGTGCCACCCTAAACGACGATGGCAGTTGGAGTTTTGCTTCTCATTATCACTATACATGGATCTGGAGTTCGCTGAACTTTGCTGTTACCGTGATGTTGGGTTTTATTGCCGGAAGCACCATGCGACGCTATGCAGGCAACCATAAAACCATTCTCAAAAGATTGGTTATCGCAGGTTTTTCTCTGCTTGGCGGCGGACTATTGCTATCGCTACAGATGCCTATTATAAAAACCATTTGGAGCAGCAGTATGACTCTTTTTTCAGGAGGCATCTGCATGCTGCTGATGGCATTGTTCTACTACATTGTAGACTATAAAGGATATAAAAAAGGTATTTCATGGCTCAAATACTATGGAACAAACTCAATATTTGCATACGTGGCAGGAGTTATAAATCTGCGTTGCGTTGTACATTCTCTGACCCACGGACTGCAACAGTATATGGGAGATTACTACGGAGTATTACTGACGTTCGGCAGTGGAATGATAATGTTTTTCATTCTCAGATGCATGTATAAATCCAAAATTTTCCTCAGAGTATGAAAGCAATACACACAGGCGACTGGCATATTGGAAAAACGCTTCACGGAATGGAGCGTAGCGATGAGCATCTTAATTTTCTGTCACAGCTATGTGCCATCATTAATAAAGAGCAGCCCGAGGTGCTGATAATCAGTGGCGACATCTACGATAGCGTGGCTCCTACATTAGCCTCGCAAAAGCTCTACAACAAGATGCTGCTGGAACTGCGTGCGACATTGCCGACAATGAAAATCGTAGTCATAGCGGGTAACCACGACAGCAGTTCTCGTCTTGAACTTAACAGCGAGCTATGGGAGGCTTTTGATGTGACGATAGTGGGAAACATCGAACGAAAAGAAGATGAAGTAAACCTCGAAAAACACATAGTAGAAATCAAGGGACACAACGAAGAGCCTTGCTGTTTTGTAATAGCTCTGCCGTACATCTATCATGCAAACTATCCACTTCTAGATGAGAATGTGGAAATAAGCAAAATGCAGCAGTTTCATCAGAAACTGATAGATTGTATCGCAGAAAGAAACAGCCATAATCTGCCCATAATAATGACTGGCCATCTGGCACTCAGTGGGGTAGACATAAAGGGACACGAGAGCAAACATACGCACCTTGTGTATGAAAACATAGAAGAGTTCGGCAACGGATACGACTATTTGGCATTGGGACATATACACCATCCGCAGTTTGTCGTAGGATGTGCAAATGCACGTTACGCAGGTTCGCCTTTTGCCATGAGTTTCGACGAAGATTACCCGCACAGTATCACCATAGTACAGATTGACAATCACGGTGCAACACCTCAAATAGACGAAGTGCAGATAAATCCTCTAGTCCCTTTATACACAATACCCGAAGAGGGTGGAAGCCTCGACGAGGTGTTAGAAGCGATAGAAAATCTACCTGCAGAGAAAGCATACATCCGAGTTAAGTTGAAGGTACAGGATGTGCTACCGATGCACGACAGACGAGTAATTGAAGAAAAATTTGCAAACATACCTGCCGAACTTTGTGAACTTTACCCGGTTCGCACTGAGAGCGAAACAAAGGAGAGTAGTGTACATCTCGAAGAGTTGCAACAAAGTTCCCCTATGGAGATTGCAATGGATTACTATCGCAGGGAATTCGAAGAAGAAATGGATGATGAATTGAAAGAGATGCTTCTTGCAAGCATAGAACAGGCAGAAAAACGCATAAACGAAGAAACAGCATGAAATTCGGCAAACTCGAAATAAAAAATATAGCCTCTATCAGCGAGGCTACCATCAGTTTCGAAAACTCTCCACTTTCGAACGAACCGCTCTTTCTAATCTGCGGAGCCACCGGTTCCGGCAAAAGTACCATCCTCGATGCAATATGCCTTGCTCTCTACGGCACAGCACCACGTCTCGAGGGTTACGGCAACGAAAGCTATAAAGACCAGAAACTCAATCTTACAGGCGACAGCGACAATGTCCGCCTGAGCCATCCATGCCAGTTGGTTCGTCGTGACACAGGCGAAGCGTACGCCCGTCTCTGCTTCATAGGAAACGACAACAAACACTACACAGCAATGTGGCACGCCTCACGCGGAACTAAAAAAAGGCTCGATGTCAAGCTGAAAGCAGAGAATACCCTTTACTGCCGGGAGAGCGACACCACCATAAACAAGCGTGTATCCGATGAGATAGCACGTCCCGAAATTGTAGGTCTGAAATTCGAAGAATTCTGCCGTACAACCCTGCTGGCACAAGGAGCCTTCACACGTTTCCTCAACAGTAAAGGCAACGAGAAAAGCGACATACTGGAGAAACTTACCGGAACAGAAATATACTCACGCATCAGTCGTGAAATATATATCACCTACACTCAAAAAAAACGAGATTATGAGCTTAAAAAAGCGACTGTCGATGCACAGGAACTGATGGGCGACGCAAAACGCGAGGAGAAACAGCAACAGATAAAAGAGGAAGAAAATCTCATTGCAAAGCTGAAGCAGGAGAGCCACGAAACAGAGAAAAAACTATCATGGCTGAAAACTCATCTGCAATATGAAACAGCTATAAAGGAAGAGGAAAAACGACTGACAGAGGCAAAAGAAAAGGCCTGTACTCCCACTGCTGAAGCCAATCGTCGTCTTCTGGCAGAGTGGAACTGCAGCGAAGAGTTGCGCAACAACCACAACCAACTGAAATCGTTGCTTCCCGAACGCACAAATAACCAACTGAGGCAAAATCAGTTGTACAAAGAATACCAACAACTTTCAAGCGGACAGGCTGCAATGCAGCAAACGCTACAAACACTCGTCGAGCAGCATACCACTCTTCAGGAACGACTGACAAACGCTGCCAAAGATATACCAATGTATGAGAAAGCAGGATTCCTGACTGCACAAATGCAGGAACTGCTCCGCACAATAGCCGAAAAAGAGAAAATTGTCAAGGAATATCGACAAAATACGCAACAATTACCGCTGATAGCCAAGGAAATCGACACAGAGACAGCAGAACGAATAATAATAGAGAAAGAAATATTAGCAAAAGAGGGCGAACGTGAAAAGGTTGCCGAAGAGCAGAAGCTGCAACCCTCAAATGCATCCCTCATCAGCAGAAAAGAGCAGGTTGACCGACTGGCTGCGATAACCAATGATATTAAACAGACAACAGAGCGATACAATAAAGCCGAAACCAAACAGCAAGAGCTAAAACAAAAACAGCAATCAGCAAACAGCACCCTGACACATCTTGAGAAAGAGAAGGGAGAAGCTGAAACTTCCCGAAAGCAACAGGAAGAGCTGTATAACACAATGCATCTGCGCATTGACAATCATGCAAAAGCCCTTCGTGCCAAATTAAAATCTGGTGACGAATGCCCCGTCTGCGGCGAAAGGATACGACACCTTTTTCAGGACGAAGAGGTGCTTGAGCTGCTACGACCTATCGAACTGCAAAGAAACAATGCAATAAAACTGCATGAAGAGAAAGTTGCAGAATACAACAACCTCGTTGCACAAATTAAATCATACAACACCCTTAGCGAGGATGTTGCACTGGAACTCACAACAATTGCCAAAGAGAAAAAAGCACTTGAACTTCAGTTCGAGAGCCTGTGCAGTGCGCTATCCATCAACGCACAAGATAAAGACATAACAACATTTATCGATAATGAGCGCAATGCAATAGCCATCCAACAAAAGAAAAACGATACTTTAGCGAAAAGTATTCTCGAAATTTCGGAACAAATAGTCAAGCTACGCCAACCGCTGACAACTTTGTTAGAGAAGATTGGCAAAAACATGGGATTGCAGGAAAAGATTAAAAGCACCCTTGCACAAGAGGAACAACAGCTTGCCAACATCGAAAAGCGACTCAGAGAAATAAATGACGAAATTGCTGCAATCATAACAATAGAGGAGTGGCAAAAAGATATCTCAAAAACGATTGTCGAACTGCAAAATCGTTCTACTGCATATTCAAAAGCAAAAGAGCGAAACACACTTCTTCAACAAGAGATTAAAGAATATACAGAGAAAGCTGAACGTATTATCCTCTATCGCACAAATACAGAGAAAATATTCCCACATTGGAAGTCTGTGAACGATGAAGCATTGTCCATAGAAAACACAAAAGAACTCGACCATTATTGGAACACACTAGCCAACAAGTGTGAACTGTTACATAACAATATTCAACGTACGGAAAAAACAATAGGGGAGTGCGAAGCCGCCATTCAAGCATTTTACAGCAACCACCCCGAAATAGAACCGACATCACGCCTGTTTGCTTGCACACACGAAGAGATTAAACAGATTCAGGCAATCGAACAACAGATGCAGCAGGATATTGAAAAATCGAAAGTACTGGTAGCCGAATGGCAAAAACGATGCGATGAGCTGATGCAAAACAAACCTGCTATCGACGAAGATGACAGCATAGATTCCTTGATGAATAAAAAGGCTGAGATTGACGAACAGCGATCATTGGCAGAGCAAAGAGCCGGTGCAATATTAAGCGAGCTTAAACAGGATGATGACAAAGCTGCATCACTTGTAAAGGAGCGTGAAGAAGTGGCTAAATTGAGCGAAGAAGAAAGCAAGTGGAAACGTTTATCTGATATCTTCGGAAGTGCCGATGGAGGCAAATTCAAGTCGATAGCACAAAGTTATATACTTAGTCAGCTGCTCGAAAATGCCAACTACTATCTGCGCCGTTTCACCACGCAATACGAACTGACCACACAGCCCGGAAGTCTTGTCATCCTCATTACCGACAAGGCTGAAAACAATGTAACACGCCCGGTAAACACACTCTCGGGTGGCGAAAGTTTCATGGTCTCTTTGGCACTGGCCTTCGGTCTGTCGTCGCTCAACCACAACAAGTTTACACCCGACACACTGTTTATAGATGAAGGTTTCGGCACCCTTAGCGGCGATTATCTGAATACAGTAATCGAAACACTCGAAGTTCTCCACAGCATAGGTAACCGCCGTGTAGGAATTATAAGTCACGTCAATGAACTCTACGAAAGAATACCCACACGCATAGAGGTAAAGAAACAACGCGGAGCAAGCAGGGTAGAGGTAGTCGGATAAAAAATAGGTTCATCGGTCAGATAAACTGTGCCGATGAACCTATTTAATTTCTATAATTCAACTGCTTATTTCAGCATCTCATTAATCTGCTGTACCAATTCGTTGAACTCTGTCTCATTGAAAAGACGTGTCAATTTGACGATGCGTCCCTCGCGATCGATAAGAATATTGCGGGTAATTCCAGCCTTACGCTCGGCATACGAAGCAAATACATCGGCATTTGTGTCAAGAGCGATGGGGTAGGTGACCTTAGTAGTTTCCACAAATTTCAACACATCCTCGAGAGCCTCCTCACGATCGATACCCAAAAGCACAAAATCTTTGTTATCCTTGTGAGGCAACCATATATCGCGCTCGATGAAAGGCATCTCCTTGCGACAAACACCACACCAGCTTGCTGTGAATTGCAACATCACAACCTTGCCGCGGTTCTCGGACAAAGTAAATTTGCTGCCGTCTGTCAGCGATAAAGTAAAGTCGGGAGCAACATCACCAACCTTCACCAGATAATTGTTCTCGTATACAGTCACCTGATTCTCGGGTTGTTCGCTCTGTGCCTCTGTCGGTTGTTGCTGTTGTTCAGTGGCTTTCTGTCCCGAACCACCGCACGATGCAACTGCAAACATCAGAAGAATTGCAAAAAAAATTTTAATCTGTTTCATAGTCTTATAAAATCGTTAATTAATAAATAATTCTTATATCGGGAACCAAATAAATACCGCCACATCCCATAAAGCGTGAGAAATGATGATTGCTCCAAATTTCTCGGGGAAAAAGCGATAGAGAATACCCCATGCAAAACCGGCAACCATCGCTGCCATAGTGAGCATGAAATTGCAAGAACCGGCATGAACAATAGCATAGACGGAGGTGGTTACAAGAAAACCGACATTGGGATTCCAATGCTGCGAAAATCTCTTTTGAATATAACCTCTCCAGAAAATCTCCTCTGCGGGACCAATGAGGAAGAGCATCAGGAATGTAAGCAGCCATGGCGACTCACCATCCTTCATGCCATAGATGGTATCAACCTGCGGACGGGCAAAATCGAAAAGAATCTGAGAGAGTTTGTCGCCAACCCAGAAAACCGACCACAATAGAACCGCAATGATAATACCCAATGCTATGTTAGACACATCGATGCGGACTCCTTTCCACCAACCTGGATTGAAGAAGGTTGCCATAACCGACAAAGCGCATGCCGAAGCAGTCATCATCCACCAGAAATTGACGCTCGGCGCTGTCAACGGTGAGAACATTATGGTCCATAACACCGTGGCAATCAATAATGTGAATATAGCCTTTTTCATAGAAACAGTTTATCGGCAAAGAGTGACAAAGTGAGTAACAGACTGAAAATCAACTGAAGTTTGGCAGTTGCTTCGTCAATGCCCTTAAGTATTTTCCCGCCCTCGGCAGGAAAGCGCAATACCTTCAACGAATTGTCGATTGCCGGTTTCAAAGCCGGAATCACAAGAAGAGATAGGGTAGGAAAGACCCCAATAATGATACCTGTAACAATCCACACAAAAGGCAATATTACCTCCAAGCAGTAAATATATGCCGAAACCTTCTTTCCCACAATCATTGCAAAAGTCTTAATTCCTGCAACCTTGTCATGCTCTATGTCGCGTGCATTGTTTGAATGTAAAATACCTACGGTTATGAGTCCTATGGGCAACGACAACCATAGCGCATCAACATCAATAGCACCCGTAGCAACATAGGTTGTACCCAGAATAGGCAACAACGAATATGTCAAAAATATATCCAAGTCGCCAAGAGCATTATATTTAAGCCAGGGATAAAGAACAGTCAACAGCACACCAGCAATGCCAAAAAGCAATGTTGCAATACCAGTAACAGCAACCAATGCAATACCCGAAAGTGAAGCCACGACAAGCAGGAGCATTGCAAATCTCTTTATCTCCTTAGGGGTGAATTCTCCACTTGTAAGCGACGTCGCGCCAATTGTACCTTCACGGTCGACACCTTTCTTAAAATCATAATAATCGCTCCATACATTACCTGAAGCATGAAAAAGAATAATACTCAAAAGTGTCCATACGCCAATGGGCCAGTTAACATCAGAGCCCAACCAATACAAATATGCCAATGTTACCATAACCGGCATTGCCGATGCCGGGAACGACCAGGGGCGCGTAGCAATAAGCCACGCCTTAAAACCATGTTTTCTCATATCAAATAATTGTTTACAGTTACAAAGATAGTATATTCGCTAATAGTTTCAGATGAATTTCAATCAGAAATCCTTTTTCCCTATAATCGGGCAGAAATAACTCATCTGTTTATACCTTTTATTATATTATTCTTATTCCTATTAAACATAATATTTATTATCGTGCATCTAATACACTTAAAAGAAAATATATATCAGATAGCCACCTCAATGGTTTTTCCAAAAGGAAGAAGCGACAATTTAGCCATCTTGAAATGCTCCATTGCAAATGGTATTCCTATAATTGTCAAGCACAACAATATTCCGAAAAACAAATGCCCCAAACAAGTTGCCAAACCACCGAATATCAACCAAAAAATATTCATCACTAAAGACAAACATCCATTAGATTCCGGATTCTCCCTGACTTGAGAACCAAACGGCCACAAACAAAGTATTCCCAATTTGAATGTCTGAATTCCGAAAGGTATTCCTATAATTGTTATCATAAGAGCCAACGAACCGGCAAAGTACCCAAGTGCACATTCCAATCCACCGAGCAAGAGCCACAAAATATTTCCTAAAAGCTTCATAATTAAAGGATTAATAATTAATAATGCAAAGATACTGCAAACAAACGAGAAAACAAAAAGTAGAGGCAATATAAAAAAAATCACTGCGCCATCGAACAAAATACGGCGGCAATGTGTTATATATAAAATGTGGGAAAAATTTTGTTATATCTGACGCGAACCTTAACTTTGGCATAAAGATTAAATAACACTCCTACAACAATGGAAAAACAGGAAACCGGCATAAAAGAACGAGAAAATATTAACATAAAGGAACCTCGTCGATTCAAAGTTATAATTCACAACGACGACTTCACTACAATGGAATTTGTTGTAAAAGTGCTGACTACGGTATTCTACAAATCCCTTGCAGAAGCAGAAGCCCTGATGCTCAAGGTTCACAATTCCGAATCGGCCACTGTGGGAATATATTCATACGACATTGCTCGTTCAAAGACCCAAAAAGCAACAACCATGGCACGCAACGAAGGCTATCCGCTGCGTCTGACCATAAGTCCCGAAAATTAAATTAAAACGCAAAATGACATATACAGAATCATTTAACGAAGCACTCGCCGGCGCACTCGAGTCAGCAAAATGGTACCGCCACGAGTATGTAACACCTGAACACATACTTGGTGCAATGCTGAAGCAGGAACCATTCTGCATAGCCCTCGAACAATGTATGTGCAACAGTGGCGAGATGAAGAAGCGCGTTAATGAATACCTTGAAAATCAAATAGAAAAAGTGCCGACAGGCATCGAATACTCGCAGGAACTATCATTCCAGACAAACGAAATGATGGGTCACGCATACCAGATAATTCAAAACTCCGGCGCCGAACAAATGACAATTCCCCACGTCGTACAAGGCATACTGAACCTTCGCGAATCGTGGGCTGCCTCATTGTTGAAACAAACCATCCGCGAAAATCTTCCAGAATTTCTCAGCGAACTTGTTACCCAATACGAATGTTACGAAGAACTCGAAGAGATAGAAGGCGAAACCCAAACAGAGGTATGGCGCAACCTTGTTACTTGCTTGAACGACAAGGTTGAACAACACAATCCGCTGATTGGTCGTCACGAAGAACTTGAACGCACCATGCAGGTTCTCTGCCGCAAAGAAAAGAACAACCCCCTTCACATAGGTGAACCGGGAGTAGGAAAAACCTCTCTTGCATACGGTCTTGCTACCCTACTCAATTCAGGCGACGTTCCCAAAAGATTGCAAGGTTACAAAATATATGAAATGGATTTGGGAACCATGCTTGCAGGCACACAATTCCGCGGAGATTTTGAAAAACGCATAAAAAGTGTGATGGATGGAGTTTGCAACGAAGGCAAAGCCATTGTATACATCGACGAAATTCACAATCTGGTGGGAGCCGGACGAAGCGGCGAAGGCTCCATGGATGCCTCGAACATGTTAAAGCCATACCTCGAACGTGACGACATACGCTTCATGGGTTCAACCACATACGAGGAGTACAACAAATATTTCTCGCGCAGCAAAGGTATTGTCCGCCGTTTCCAGCAGATTGATATTCCAGAGCCAAGCATCGAGGAGACTATAAAAATTCTCAATGGACTTAAAAGTCAATACGAAAAATACCATAATGTTAAATACGACAAAGGAGTCATAGAGTATGCTGTAAATGCAAGTGCTAAATACATTAACGAGCGTCATCTACCCGACAAAGCCATAGACCTGATAGACGAAGCAGGCTCTTACCGCGAGCTTCATCCCGGTAAACGTCAGAGAAAATTAGTTGACAAAGAGCTGATTATGCAAGTGTTATCACACATTTGCAAGGTTGATTCCATGGCTATGAAAGAGGAAGATACTGCACAACTCGAAACACTGCGCCAACGAATTAGTTCGCAAATTTATGGTCAGGAAGAGGCTGTGCGACAGGTGGTGGAAGCTGTGCAGATGTCAAAGGCAGGACTGCTCGACGACAATCGCCCTCTTGCAAGCCTGCTGTTTGTAGGCCCCACCGGAGTCGGAAAAACCGAAGTGGCTAAAGTGCTTGCCAAAGAGCTGGGAATAAGCCTACAGCGTTTCGACATGAGCGAATACACAGAAAAACATACTGTTGCCAAGCTTATAGGCTCTCCTGCAGGATATGTCGGATACGAGGATGGCGGTCTGCTCACAGATGCCATACGAAAGACACCCAACTGTGTACTGCTGCTCGATGAAATTGAAAAGGCCCACCCCGATATCTTCAACATATTGCTACAGGTGATGGACTACGCAGTGCTTACAGACAACAAAGGGCGCAAATCGGATTTTCGCCATGTCATACTTATTATGACATCCAATGCAGGTGCGCAGCATGCACACCAGGCATCCATTGGTTTCGCAGGTGGAGTAAGTGCTGGAGAAGCTATGCTGAAACAGGTCAAAAAAACCTTCAAACCCGAATTTCTCAACCGACTATCAGGTAACGTCATATTCCGCGACATGGATACAGAGATGGCAACCCTCATCCTCGGAAAGAAGTTGGGCGAACTTGAAGAGAAACTCATCAAAAAGAGCGTCACAATGAAGCTGACCGAAGAGGCAAAAAACTGGTTGCTCGAAAAAGGATTCACCCGCGAATATGGCGCGCGCGAAATGGAGCGCGTCATAACATCCAACCTTAAACCGTTGTTGATGAAAGAGATACTCTTTGGTACGCTGAAAAACGGTGGCGAAGCAACCATCAGTGTAAAAGAGGGTAAACTTGCAATAATGTAGCACTATGGTATATCTGCTGAACGAACGAATAGCTTTCCCCGACCCGCATCTGGGCGAAGATGACGGACTAATAGCCATAGGTGGAGATTTGAGCATGGAGCGTCTGTTACTGGCATACAGCAACGGCATTTTTCCATGGTACTCCTTTCGCGAAGGGATAATACAGTGGTACTGCCCCATGAAACGCTTCGTCATTTTCCCTGACGAAATACACATTTCACACTCAATGCGTACCCTGTTGAACAAAGAGAAATACCATGTTACCATCAGCACTGCTTTTGGGGATGTCATACGCAATTGCAGCAAGCTTCGCATTGATGAACCCGGTGCATGGCTGGGCGAAGATATGATAGAAGCATACACAAAACTGCACGAAGAGGGATATGCCGAAAGCATCGAGGTTTGGGAAGGCGAAAAACTTGTCGGAGGACTCTACGGCATATACTTAAACGGTTGCTTCTTTGGAGAAAGCATGTTCTCTTTAGTCCCCAGCGCCTCTAAAATAGCTCTTATATACCTCGCCAAACTGCTCGAAACATATGACGGAAAAATCATAGATTGCCAGTTCGAAACACCACATCTTAAGTCGATGGGCGGAAGATATATCGACTACGAAGAGTATATGGACATATTGACTCAGACCGAACCGGAAGAATAAAGATAGACAGCCACTCGAAGGAGAGTTGATGAGCGTGGAAGATGTTTGCAAACTGCACAGTAAATCGAAATCTGCTGTGTACCGAACGGTGAGGTGTCACGACATTCCGTTTATCCGCCAGGGCAACAGGTTGTATTTTGATTGACCAACCATCAAGAAGTGGCTCGAGAAGAAACAAAATATCGAGTGTATCAGACAAATGGATGAGATACCGAAATCGAAGGTGGTAGATTGTTTTCACACCCAGACAAGGGAAAAACCTTGAGGTACATATGTATGTCAAGAATATTGTATTAACCTGGTCCAACTAAAACAAATCCTTCTGTTGGACTTTCTTACTCTCAGTATATTTAGGATATTGATGCACCTTCCTAATATAATGCTTGACATCTGGAACTCCGTTTGCTTTCTCTGTGATGATAGTTTCTATATCTGCTATAAGGATATCATTCTTTGCGAATGCAATTTTCTCCTTATCCATTTTATTTAGAAACTCTTCGTCGGTCATTATTGCACTAAAAGTTCGGTCATTTAATTTTACCTTCCAATATGCGGGAGTGCTATCTAAAACAGGAGAGACCACGACATGTCTAGCGTTAGACAATATGTGATTATCTCTATCATTTTCATCAATATCATCTACAACCAATGTACGCAAGACATCGTTTTTTAAAGTTCTTCTTTGAAGTTGTTTTCTTTCATCTGTGTACTCCAATGTCAATGCAGCAACTTCTTTGGAATTTACCGTAGTTTCAGCAATGGAACTAATTTCAGCAAAAAACAAAAAAAGCAAATGCCCCTATGCTGTAAAATGCAGCATAGGGGCATTCCTGCTTATCTTAAGTATTTTTTATTGCTCTGTTGTCAGAGAATAGGGCTTGTCTGACTTCGCTTTTCCACGGCCTTTGTTAGGCGAAGCGCTCATCACAAACTCCAATACACCGCCATCGGTTATATCCTTGTGTGTAATGTACATCTTGGTATAAGGCTTGCCATTCAAGCGTACCGACTTTACGTAACGCTTCTTGTCGCTTACACCCGGAGCCTTTATCTCGAAGGTATTTCCATTGGGCAAAGAGAGTTTGAGGTAAGGCAAATAAGGAGCGCCAAGCACATATTGGTCTGTTCCCGGACAAACAGGATAGAAGCCCATAGCTGTAAACAGATACCAGGCAGACATCTGGCCACAATCGTCGTTGCCGCTCAAACCGCGGATATGGTTCTTGTACATTCTGTTCATCACTTCGCGCACCCAGTACTGTGTCTTCCAGGGCTGCGAGGTCCACGCATAAAGATAGGGAATATGGTGGCTGGGCTCGTTGCCATGCACGTATCCGCCAATCAAGCATTCAGAGGTAATATCTTCGTTTGCCTCGTAATACTTCTCGGGCAAATTCATAGCAAAAAGTTCGTCAAGTTTGCGAACGAACTCTTTGTCGCCACCCATCTGCGCCATTACTCCGAATACATCGTGCGGCACATGGAAAGAGAAGTTCCATGAATTGCCTTCGATGAAGCCTTCGCCGTGAGTCTGCAACACATCAAACTCTTTTTTGAAACTGCCATCCTTGTAACGAGGACGTGCAAAGCCGATTGAAGGATCATAGATGCTACGATAATTCAACGCACGTTCCTTATATTCATTGGCAATGTCGTTGTTACCTGCCAACAAAGCTGTGTGATAGATTGTCCAATCGTCGTATGCATACTCCAAAGTGGTAGAGGCTGCCGTAGAGCTGATATCAAAAGGCACATATCCACGTTGTATATATTCGCCAAGGCCGTCCATATAAGGCACTTTCGAGGTAGTAACCATCGCCTTCAGGGCCTCATTCTTGTCAACATCGGCACCCTTGGCAATGGCATCGGCCAGTACAGAAGCTGCATGATAGCCGCTCATGCACCAGTTGTCGTTTGCCATGTGGCTCCAGATAGGAAGCAGACCGTGTACACTCTGCTGCTGGTGACGAATCATAGACATAACCATATTGCGGGCCTCGGCAGGCTTCATCAACATTAGGAAAGGATGCTCGGCACGATAGGTATCCCACAGAGAGAATACGGTATAGTTGGTGAAGTCATTTGCCTGATGGATATTCTGGTCCAATCCGCGATACTTGCCGTCTACATCCATATACACTGAGGGGTTGATGAGTGTATGATAATAAGATGTATAGAACATCGCCTTCTGGTCTTCTGTTCCTTCAACCTCAATCGATGCAAGCTGCTTGTTCCAGTTATCCGATGCCTCTTTGAGCAAAGTGTCGAAAGACTTGCCCATTGCCTCGGCTCTCAAATTCTTCACAGCTCCCTCTGTGCTTGTAGCAGAGAGTGCCACCTTTACAACAAGTTCGGGAGTTTCTTTCGTATCGAATTCAAAATAAGAGACCAGCTTGCGACCACCCATTTCGGGGAAATTGGTATTTACGGGGAACTTGCGCCAGAAACCATTGTACTTGATCTTTTCCATGTCCTTATAGCCGTAGTTCTTAATGGGTTTAGACAAGGAAATAGCAAAATAGGTGTAGTTGGTGCGTGCCCAGCCATTGGTTATACGGTAGCCAGTGAGCAGAGTGTCGTTCTCTACGCGTACCTGCGCCCAAAGGGTCTTTCCGTCGTAGTTATATATTCCATGATTCAAATCGAGAATAATACGCGCGTCCTGGCCTTTCGGGAAAGTATACTGGTGAACACCCACCCTGGGAGTAGCAGTAAGCTGCGCCTTTACTTTATAATCATCGAGCATCACTTCGTAATATCCGGGAACAGATTTTTCCGTGTCGTGCGAAAAACGTGAACGGTAACCGTTTTCGGGTTTGTCCGATGTACCCGGATTCAGTTTCAGTTCACCGGTAGTAGGCATGATAAGGATATCTCCCAGGTCGGAATGTCCCGTTCCACTCAAGTGTGTATGACTAAATCCAACTATCGTAGGATCGTTATAACAATAACCTGCACAATACTCATAAACCTTTTTTTGATAGACACCATTCACATTGTGAGGAATAGTATCCGTATCAGGGCTAAGCTGTACAATACCGAAAGGAACACAAGCACCGGGGAAGGTGTGGCCCATTCCATCTGTTCCGATAATGGGATTTACATACCCCACCTGAGCATAAGCTGAAAGTGCCGCCAGTGCTATTAATAAAAGAAAGGAATTAATACGTCTTCTCATTATTTATAAATTTATTTGCACAAAAATAATGCTAATTCTTATCTCTTCAATTATATGAAAAGAATATTTTCCAATAAAATTAACCTGCTTATCTGTAGCAATGTAGAAAAATTTAAAGGAAACAGACATAAAAAGATAAATGCAAATAGGATATAGGATAGACTACCTTGAAAAGAAAAATATTTACAGCTAATCGTTATGTACGATATTTTGGATTAAACAAGCAACAGTAAGTTTTATTTACATATATAACTGATAACTGTTCATCTGATGCAAGGAGGGAAATAAGTGTTTATATGAATTTATGAAGAAAAAGTATTAGCCCACATCTTCCATTAAGCATTATTGGCAATACTACCCAGATGATCGTCTTTACTGATGACCTGAATATTGAACTTACGTTATATTATATATAAGGTATAATTTGTTCTATAGAAAGGTAAAGTCTGAGATTTTAAAATTCCCTACCATTATGAGGAAAAGAGAAAAATATTCGATTCTCGCGAATTAGGGTAAAAAACGATATTTTAAAGAGAAATTGGTGGGCAACCAAATAAAAATCCTAAATTTGCAGAAGAAAGAACAATCACACAAAAAACCATCAATAAATTATGCGCGTAGACATACTGACAACATTTCCTGAAATGATGGAAAGCTTTTTCAGCACCTCTATACTCGGAAGAGCACAAAAAAAAGGGCATGCTGAAATTGTTTTACACAATTTAAGAGATTATACAACTGACAAACACCACAAGACTGATGACTATCCATTTGGTGGCTGCGCAGGCTTGGTGATGAAAATAGAGCCAATTGACCGCTGTATTTCTCATCTTAAGTCACAAAGAGAATACGACGAGGTGATTTACACATCACCTGACGGTGCAAAATTCGACCAGCCTATGGCAAATTCCCTTTCAATGACCCAGAATCTCATATTCTTGTGCGGACATTACAAGGGAGTCGACCACAGAATCCGCGAACATTTGATTACTAAGGAAATAAGTATTGGCGACTATGTATTGACGGGAGGCGAATTGGCTGTAATGACAATCTGCGATGCTGTTATTCGCCTAATTCCGGGGGTAATATCAGATGAAACATCGGCTCTTTCTGACTCTTTTCAGGATAATTTGCTTGCACCACCTGTCTACACACGTCCGGCAGAGTACAATGGATGGAAAGTTCCCGATGTTCTGCTGTCAGGACATGAGGCAAATATACGAAAATGGGAGTTCGAACAGTCGCTAGAGCGTACCAAACTGCTCCGTCCCGACCTGTTAGATAAGTAATAGATATTTACACTATCTATTTTTCTGCAAATTTATATACATTCGTAACATCAATTTGTTGCGAATGTATTTTTTTATACAATCGATTTACAAACATAACAAACACGCTGGAGCAAATTTGTTCAGTTTTGCTAAGCTTCTATGGTTTACAAAATTAAACCTCTTGTAATTCATTAATATACAATAAAAAAGTACCGCAAAAGCGGTACTTTTTTATTGTATATAGAGTGTTGTTACAATTGTAATCCACCTATAATTTCATCTACTGATGAGAAATTATGACGTTTAAGATAATCCTCGATATAATCTACAATTTCGCCTGTAACAGCAGGATTCATGAAATTGGCTGTTCCCACCTCAATAGCAGAAGCTCCTGCCAGCAAAAATTCGATTGCATCCTTTCCGGTTGTTATACCACCCATTCCAACTACGGGTATCTTAACGGCATTTGCAACCTGCCACACCATGCGTAAAGCAATGGGTTTCACCGCAGGACCACTCATTCCACCTGTTACAGTAGAGAGGATGGGACGTCTTTTTTCGGAATCGATGGCCATACCCAGCAAGGTATTAATAAGCGATACACTGTCAGCACCGGCACCTTCCACGGCACGTGCTATCTCTGTAATATCGGTAACATTGGGCGAGAGCTTAACAATCAAGGTCTTAGGATACACCTTGCGCACAGCCGACACAACCTCTGCGGCAGAAGCGGGCTGCACTCCAAATGCCATACCTCCCTGTTTCACATTGGGGCAGGAGATATTAAGCTCAATTCCGGGAATTGCATCAAGAGCAGCTACCTTTTCGGCAGTTGCCACATAATCCTCAATGCAAGCACCTGATACATTTACAATTACATTAGTATTTAAATCCTTGAGTTTAGGATAGATATTCTCAGCAAAATAGTCGACACCTTTATTCTGCAAACCGACAGCGTTGAGCATACCCATGGGGGTCTCAGCGCTACGAGGATAGGGATTACCCTCTCTGGCTTTCAGTGTCGTTCCCTTTACAACAAAGCCACCCAATTTCTCAAGATCTACAAAATCGGCGAACTCAAGACCGTAACCAAAAGTTCCCGACGCGGTCATCACCGGATTTTTAAGGTGCAGACCACCTATTTTTACATCTGTCTTTACCATTTCAGTTCATCTATTGAAAATACAGGACCCTCAGTACAAACACAACGATGTCCCTCTTTGGTATCCTCTACACAACAAAGGCAGGCACCAAGTCCGCATGCCATCTTGTTCTCCAGAGAAACCTCACAGGCAATATCATTCTGTTTAGCATAGCCGGCAACAGCCATCATCATAGGTTTAGGACCACAAGTGTATATCTTGTCAAATTTTTCGTTAAGCACCGAGTGATTGGTTACAAAACCCTTTTCACCGAGCGAACCATCCTCTGTTGTATATTCTACACGCGAAACAGCCTCAAATTCAGCCCTTCTGTACAAATCCTCCTTTTTGCGCGCACCGATGAGGAATGTCACATCACCACCCATCTTTTTAAGCTCTGCGCCCAAATGATAAAGAGGAGCGCTACCAACGCCACCACCAACAAGCAGCAGCTTTTTACCTTCGACACCATCGATGCCGAATCCATTACCCAAGGGGAAAAGGGTATTTACCTTATCTCCTTCTTTAACAGCGGCAAGCTTTGCAGTACCCTCACCAACCACTTGAACAAGGAAACCAATCTCATTTTTCTCTACATCGATGTAGTGGATGGAAATAGGTCTTCTTAAAATAATACCCTGAGTATCGTCTATACGCAATTCAGCGAACTGACCGGGCTTACAAGCGGGAAGAGGCTTGTCGTCTGTCATAACCAACAGTACACATGTGGCATTCACCTGCTGCACACATTTTACTGTCAAATCGGACAAATACTTCTTCATATTCCTAATAAATTATAAAATACATTCATTGGTTGCGAAGATAGCACAAAGCATTTAATATTAGCAAGACTTTTCGGGCAAAAAAGTCTCATATGTACCATTATCGTAAAAAACTTTTATCTCCTTAACCCGTCTGTCGCCACCAACCTTTAAAGAGAGTTGCGCAGCAGGCTCCGCAGGTTCCGGAGCAACAGTTTCCTTCTTAGCCGCCTCAGGGGCAGTATCCACCGAAACCGAAACATTTGTAATTTTCTCTTTTGGCTCCTCCTTTTTATTATTTACCTCCTGAGTTGCCACTACACTATTTTTAACGGGTATCTCATCCTCCATAAATGAAGGAAAAAGTGAAGGCGCAACCACATGAGGAGTCTCTGTTACAACAACATCATCTTCGCTATCAGCACTTTCGGCTTCAACATCAACCGAAGGCAACTCACCATCACCGGCAACCAGCCACTCTAAACTGACTCCTGGAAAGGCACGGTAAATCTTAAGCATAATCTCAAGACTCGGCTTATTTCTATTGCCCAAAATATGCGATACCGAAGCACGCTGAATTCCGGTTCTGTCCGCAAATTGCGAAGGAGTCAACTGATGTAAATTCATCAAATATTCAATTCTATCGCGGTCACTCATCTCTTTACATTATTAGTTTACAAATTAACTATACAAATGTAACGATAAAATTCAGAACAAACAAATGTATTTTGCAGAAACTTTTGTATATAGGTCGAATAAACAAATGTTTAGGCGTATTGAATTATGTGAAAAGCGATAATTCTTTATTAATTCAACAACCCCAGTTTAAAATCTACTTTAATAATTACATGAAATAAATTCATTAACAACCAATTATTTCAACATAAACACCCTTTGTTTCTTAATTATACACAACAATGACTGTTACTTGCCACAATACTTAATTCACAACTTCACAAAAAGACACCCACATATTTGATTTACAACACATTAATCAGTATATAAGACAAATGAATATTTATTGCATATAAAATATACAATAATTGGGCTGAAAAGCTTGCGGATTTACATTTTTATGCAGTATACAAGAATAACACACTACCCTACCACATAAACATGATATTAACATTATATACATTTGTAATAATGTCACCAAATTTAATAAAATCCTAAAAAGAAGAGTTTAAGAATTGAATTCTGAGCCATATTCCCCTACTGATAACAAGAAATAATCAAATTTTCAATTCTCAGAAAGCGATAAAGTACATAAGCAATTAAATAACAAAGAATTAGCACAGTATTTAATTACTTAAATATCAGATAAACTAGAAAAACAAAAGCAAAATAGAAATGAAAAAGGCTGCACTTCCGAAAAAACGGAAGCACAGCCAAATTTATGCTATATTAATCAATGCAAGATAAAAAAGAGCAACTCTCTCATCAGTTCCCCATCAGGAACAGCTGCACCATCAGCACCCTTCGATTTTGCATCTGCCAAACGAATTCTATGCAAAATCTCCATGACATGCGTGGCCCTATAATTTTTCATAGCTACAAGGTAGTCGCCAACACCCCAGGTGGACTTCAATCCAAGAAAAGCAGCAACTCCCCTTTCACTCTTGTCCGGTGCATAATATGCCATCATTACATTTGAGAAAAATCCGAACAAAATAGCCAGTGTCAACTGAATCGGATTTTTCTTGGGATTACTTGCAAAATAATTTACAATTTTATTTGCCTTATAGACATCTTTTACAACTAGAGCATTCTGAAGCTCAAAGTTGTTATACTCTTTGCTGATGCCAATATTCTCCTCCACCAGTTCAGGAGTGATAACGACATTTCCCTCAGGCAACGACAGCGACAATTTATCAATTTCTCCTGCAAGTCTGTTAAGGTCCGAACCAACCGACTCGCACAACAGTGACACACACTTGGCATCAGCAACCAGTCCCTTGCCACGCAGGTAATTGTTCACAAAAACCGGAAGATGCTCTTCCTTAACCTTCTTGAATTCAAGAACCACACCGACACGCTCCAGTTCGGCAGCAATCTTTTTACGCTTATCGAGAGAACCATTCTTGTGGGCAAAAACAAGCACCGTAGTTGGTTGAGGATGTTTAAGATATGGCGTCAGATTTTCAATATTCTTTAAGAGCTGAGCCTCCTTGACAATGATTACCTGACGTTCGGACATCATCGGGAAACTCCTCGCTGCATTTATGATTGTATCTACCGTTGTATCCAAGCCATAAAAAAGAGTCTGGTTAAATCCTTTCTCCTCTTCGCTAAGCGCATTTTCGGCAATGTAATCTGTTAATTTGTCAATATAGTACGACTCCTCACCCATGAAATAATACACAGGTCGGAATACCCCTTTTTTAAGTTCCGAAAAAACAGACTCGTATGTATGTTTGGCCATAAATAAAACTGATAAAATTCAAAATAAATTTTGCAAAATAAAGTAACTTTGCAAAACCAACATTTGCAAAGATACAAAATGAAATCATTAAATCTCCCCCCATACGATGCAAAAATCTCAACCGAAGATGGAAAAACACGCATATTCGACAAACTCCGTCGCGCATATGTTGCATTAACACCCGAAGAGTGGGTACGTCAGAACTTTGTAAACTACCTGATAAACCACAAAGGTTACCCATCCTCGCTGATGGTAAACGAAACCGCAATAAATCTCAACAACATAAAACTGAGATGCGACACCGTTGTGTACGACAAGAGCCTGAGTCCACGTGCAATTGTCGAATACAAAGCACCCAATATAAAAATCGACCAGAATGTGTTCGCACAAATCGCAAGATACAATCTAGTGCTGAAAGTCGATTACCTCATTGTCAGCAACGGCATGAAACACTACTGCTGCAAAATGGACTATGCAGCAAACAGCTACACATTCCTTCAGGAAATTCCCGACTACGAAACAATTTTAACGCCATAAATCCACAAAAAAAAGGACCCATTTCAACAAATCGTCGAAACAGCGAAAAATAAATCAAAAAACATAACAAAAAATCAAAATAAAATCATACATTTGCCACTAGGGTTTTAATTGAACACAAAAGCCTAAAATAATATTAATCAAAACCAATATTTATGAAGAAACTTTTACTCTCGTTGTTGCTGTTAGCAGGAGCCATACTCCACGCATCAGCGCAACAAAGAACGGAAGCAGAAGCGAGGGCAATTGCCAATGCCTTCATGCAAAACAACGGTTATGACTTCAACATAACCAAGTCAGCAAAAATCAACAAAGTACGCACGGAAAAGGCTGGCGAAATCACACCCTACTACATCTTTAACGACACCCAGAAAGGTGGATTTGTCATTGTTGGAGGACAGGAGGCCATGAGTGACATTCTAGCCTATTCAAACGAAGATTGTTTCGACGTAGACGACATGCCTCCCGCAGCAAAATTCATCCTCGGCGCGTATGCCGAAGCTGCTGTCATGGCTGCCGACTATCCCGAGAAATCTATGGCCGAGAAGAAAGCTGCTGCAAAATCATTCAAAGCCAGCGGCTTTACACGTCGTCATAACGTAGCGCCCCTGCTCGGTGAAATCAAGTACAACCAGGGAAGACCCTACAACATCCTCTGCCCCAGAATCACTGAGACAACCATCCAGGGCGGTAAGAAAAGCGTGAAGACCGACTACCCCGCAACAGGATGTACCAACACCGCTATGGCAATGCTCATGCGTTACTGGAAATGGCCCATACGTCCTAATGGACAGAAAACATACACATTCAGTTACGAGACCGTCTTCAACAACGACAACAACACCAAGACATACGACTCAATGGAGATGAGTATCGACTATGACAAAGAGCCCGCATACGATTGGGACAACATGCTCCCCCGTTACGAGAGCCTCACATTCAGCACCACAGCCCATCAGGACTCTGTGGTTGCACGCCTGATGCTCCACTGCGGTATTTCTAACCAAGCAAGTTACGGTCTTGGCGGAACAGGTGCAGCTCTTCGTCCCGCAGGATTGGTAACCCACTTCGGTTATGCAAATGACTGGATCAGTGACAGCTACAATAACTACAAGACCAAAGGTTGGGACGCTTATCGCGCAATGTTCGCTGACGAGCTCAGTTCAGGCCGAGTTATCTGGGCTGCAGGTTCAGGCGAGAGCGCTGCTCACTCATACATCATCGATGGTTACGACCTCAACGGACTCTTCCACTTCAACCTCGGTTGGAATGGTGGTAGCAACGGATACTACGAAGTAGCTCCCAACCCCACAGCACCTTACGGATTGAGCATGTACTTCTATCGTCACATCCACCCCATAGGTCGTTTCACTCCCTCTGACCCCACACGTCGCATTGTTCTCGAAATTGGTTACGGCGACCACAACCCAAAGACCAAGTCAACAATCAGTGCTTTGAAAGCTCTTGACGTAGACGGCAAAATTGGCGACAGTATGATATGTATTGCAACAGCTGACACTGAAGAAGAGGCAGAAAGCCACCTTCCCGGACTCAGCAAGATTGAAGGAATCCTCTTCAACCGTTGCGACACCTTCACAGGTACAATGTCACAGAAACAGGTTACAAACGCATACCTCAGAAACTACAACAAGGTATCACCTGCAATGATTGACATCGACGCGATGTACTCATCAGACAGCACAATGGCTGTAACCGTATACACCGAGTTCCCCAATGCAGACACAAATGCCAACTACAGAATGGCATTCGTATACACCGAGGACGAAGTGAAAATCGACGGTACAACATACAACAGCATTGCAAGAGGCATGTACCCCAACAAGGATGGTTTCGAAAACTGTGTACCTTCAACAATCGAGCCCGACACAGAGTACATCTACGAGAACGAGATTCCCATTCCTGCATCAATCGACAAGACAAACAACACTACCCTCATTGTAATGCTTATCGATGGCAATACAGGTGAAATTGTAAATGCCAACACCGTTGACCTGAAGCAGATTGCAACCTGGAGAGCAAACCAGAAACCTGCGTTCTACGGCGAAGGCAATATCCTCAAAGACTCTGCAATAGTTGTAACATACAAGTTCGACGAAGAGAAGAGCCGCATGGCATTCCCCATACGCATCAACAACCCCTTGTACGAAAGAATGCCCGTTGAAATTTCAGTAGAGACCCTTGAGCTTGCTGAGAATGCACAGATTCAGTTGGGCGAGTCAGGAAACAGCACACAGAACTACCTTCTTAAATCAAATGCTGTTGACAGCACAATGATGCTCTACCTCAACATCAGCGACAAGTACACCGACTCTCAGTCATCAGCAAAACTCACACTCAAATACAACAACAACGTTGTTGCACAGCAGATTGTGAACTTCGACTTCTACAAGTCTGTACCTGGATTCAACTCATACACCGTACGTCAGACAGGTACATTGCACGAAATCATTTCAGATGTAGCACAAGACACACTGACAGTCCTCACACTCGGTGGTCGCATCTGCGGTAAGGACATCATCTACTTGCGCGACAGCCTTAAGCTGAAAGTTCTCGACATGAGCCAGGCACACATCGCAGCAGGTCCCGGTAACTACTACAGCGACTTCCTGACAGAGGATGACATCGTAGGCGTAAGACTCTTTGCCGGAATGAAGGCACAGACAATCATTCTCCCCGAAAGCGCAACAGAAATTGCCAACTACGTATTCTATCAGAACAAGCAGTTGACAAAAGCAGTCATCGGCAACAACGTTACTGCAATCGGCAACTATGCATTCAGCGGCTGTGACGCACTTGAGAGAATAACTATCCCTGCAAGCGTCAAGACCATCGAACGTCAGGCATTCAAAGATTGTCCCCTGGTATGTGTAATCTGCGAAAGCGAGACACCTGCATCTGTTGGTTCAAAAGCATTCGATTCAGATGCAATGCCCACAGCAACACTTGTTGTACCCACAGAGGCTGCTATTGCAGCATACAAGACAGCAAACGTATGGAAGAACTTCGGCAACATCATCAGCTACGACCAGTACCTCACAAACATTGAACCTGCAACAGAGACTGTAGCAGTGACAGTGAAAGATGGCAACATCATTGTAGCAGAGGATGCAGAGGTTGCAATCTACACATTTGCAGGTAAACTCGTAGTTAAGGGAGGCGCAGGCGAATATGCAGTTCCCGCCGGCAACTACATTGTAAAAGTTGGCAACAAAGCAGTAAAAGTACGACTCTAACAAACTGTCTGCTTACATAATTCAAAGGCGTTGTGTCCCTATGGGCACAACGCCTTTGAATTTATACAATTACCCAATTCAAGCCGAGAAAGTTTTAATATAAAAGATTCCACAGCGTCTCTCTTTTCCTTAAATAAATTTGTTTAACAGACAAAGAATTGTAACTTTGCAACAATAGAAACATTAAATAACCTAATTGTATATAATATGAAAAAATTTCTACTCCAGTTGTTACTGTTAGCAGGAGCCATCCTCCCGGCATCAGCACAACAAAGAACAGAAAGCGAAGCCCAGGCAATAGCCCAGGCATTCATGAAAAACAACGGTTATGAATTCAACATAACCAAGTCGGCAAAAATCAACAAAGTGCGCACAGCGAAAGGAGGCGACATCACCCCCTACTTCATCTTCAACGACACCCGTAACGGCGGTTTTGTCATCGTAGGTGGCCAGGAGGGCATGAGCGACATTCTCGCCTATTCCGATGATGAATGTTTCGACGTTAATGATCTTCCCCCTGCTGCACAAGGCTGGCTCGACACCTATGCCGAGTCTGCAAAAAAGGCTGCTGACGACCCCGAAGCAGCCATGGCAGAGAAAAAAGCAGCAGCCAAAGCCTTCAAAGCCAGCAATTTCTCAATGCGCAAGCATGTAGCACCCTTGCTCGGAGAAATCAACTACGCACAGAGTTCTCCCTACAACTGCCAGTGTCCCTTGCTCGACATATACAGTTCCTCAGCTGCGTCAGGCTACAAACAGTCGCGTTCCATCGTAGGATGTACATCCACAGCATTGGGTTCAATCATGCGATACTGGAAATGGCCCAAACACTCACGTGGCACAAAAACCCACACATTTGAATACACATTCAACAGCGCAACTAGCGAGAAAAGATCCATGACCCTTACAGTAGACTACGACTCTACCGGGCTCTACGATTGGGACAACATGCTTCCCACCTATAAAAGCGGAGTAACATACAGCGATGTCGAGGCAAATGCAGTTGGTAAACTGCTCTATCACATAGGTGTATCTCTTCAGGCAAAATATGGTACAGGTGCAACAGCAGCCTCACTCCGCGCCGAAGTCTTACCCACATATTTCGGATACGCCAGCGACTACATAGGCGATGCGAAGAGCAACTACGACGACGATATCGAATACATAACAATGATGGCTGATGAACTCAGTCAGGGTCGTCCCATCTGGGCAGCAGGCTCGGGAACCAATGCAGCCCACTCTTATGTCTGCGACGGTTACGACCTCAACGGTCTCTTCCACTTCAACATGGGATGGAACGGAAGCAGTAACGGATACTACGAAATTGCTCCCAAGCCCAATGTTCCCTATGGCGATGGTATATATTTCTTCCGCCACATACATCCCCAGGGAATACTTACTCCTGAGGCTCCCACACGCCGCGTAGTTATCGAAGCCGGCCTTGGCGACTGGAACTCAAAGTCCAACAGCATCATAGGTGCCTTTAACACACTCGACAAGAGCGGAAAATTCGGCGAGACAATCATCTGCATCGTCACAGCCGACGAAAGATCTGACGCTGAGGAACACCTCAAAGGCCTCGGCAAGACAGAGGGAATCATCCTTGACCGCTGTGACAAGCTCACAACCATCACCACCACACAGGTTACAAATTCCTATCAGGCACGCTACAAGGTAGACTCTCCCGCAAAAATAGACATTGAAGCAGGTTATGCATCAGACAGCTCAATGCTCGTCACCGTTTACACACAGTTCCCCGAAAACCACACAGAAGCCGACTATCGTCTTGCGTTCGTATACACCGAGAACGAAGTTGATGTAAACGGACTCAAATACAACAATCTGGCTCGTGGCACATACCCCAACAACGAAGGATTCGAGAACAGCATACCTTCTGAAATAGAGGCAGACATAGAGTATAAATTCGTAAAGGAGATTCCCTTCCCCTCAACCATCAAAAACAGCAGCAAAGCTACTCTCATTGCCCTGCTGCTCGATGGCAAAACACACCATATACTCAATGCCAACACCATTGCCATCGACCAGATCGACAGATGGAGAGAAAAACAAAAACCCTCGTTCAACTTCGAAGGCACACAGTTGAAAGACTCATCAGCAATTGATGTATACGACTTTGACGAAGAGAAGAGCCGCATGGCATTCCCCATCAGAATAAACAACCCCCTCTACGAAAAGATGCCCGTAGACATCATTGTCGAGGAAATTGCGACAGGCAGCAATGCAAGTTTCCAGATTGGAGAAAATAACGAAGTTGCAAACTTCAGCTACAGCCTGCAGCCCAACTGTGTAGACAGCACTCAGATGATATACCTCAACATCAGCGACAAACAGTTGAGTTCAGAGTCATCAATAAAGCTCACCCTCAAATACAGGGACAACGTCATTGCCAAGCAGTTGGTAAACTTCAACTACATCAAATGCGTCGAAGGTCTTAACGCCTACACCGTACGCATTAAAGGTCAGCTGGAAGAGCTCTTGTCAAACAACCTCAAAGACACCATCACCCATCTGACTATCGGTGGTCGCATCTCGGGTAAAGACATTGCCTTTATCCGCGACAAAATGAACCTCAAATCCCTTGACCTCAGTCAGGCAAGAATTGTAGAAGGTCCCGGAGAATACTACAACGACTACACAACACAGGACGACATTGTAGGTGTCAGAATGTTCAACGGCATGAAAATGCAGACAATCCTTCTGCCCAACAGTGCAAAGACAATCGACAACTATGCCATCTATCAGAATAAAAAGCTGACAAAGGTTGTCATTGGCAACAGCACCGAAACTATCGGCAGCTACACATTCAGCGGATGTAGCGCACTTGAGAGAGTCACAATCCCAGCAAGCGTAAAAGAGATTGGTCGTCAGGCCTTCAAGGAGTGTCCCGTTGTATGTGTCATCTGCGAGAGCGAAACACCTGCATCGGCAGCATCAAAAGCCTTCGACAGCAGTGCAACAACAAAAGCCACACTCGTAGTACCCAACGAAGCAGCCATTGCAGCATACAAAGCAGCAAGCGTTTGGAAAACCTTCGGCAACATCATCAGCTACGATCAGTACCTCACCAACATTGAACCTGCAACAGAGACTGTGGCAGTGACAGTGAAAGATGGTAACATCATTGTAGCAGAGGACGCAGAGGTTGCAATCTATACCTTCGCCGGCAAGCTCGTAACCAAAGGCGGCGCAGGCGAATATGCACTTCCCGCCGGCAACTACATTGTGAAAGTTGGAAACAAAGCAGTGAAAGTAAAACTCTAAACAACGGGGTATAACTCAATAACAATCAGCCACCGAAGCATTAAGTTTCGGTGGCTGATTACATATAACTCCTGTTTATTAAAACACCCATATCCATACAAACAACTAATACCTATCCTCTGGCTTTGTAGGGTCACTGATTATATGTAGAGGAACAAACTCAATGTAATCCAGATTAAAACTACAATTATACCGGCCTACGTAACGGAATCTTATTTTATGTCTGCCGGAATCGAAATACCTGCGCCCAACTATCTTTCTAAGATATCCCTTCTTATGTCGCGATGCGACTCCGTCAAAGGCACAAAAAGACAAAGGCCCCTTCATCCAACCCCTGTTACGCATCACCTTATCATTCTCAACACCATTGTCGTATGTTTCACTATCCGCCTCAAATCCTGTCGGTTCCTGAATATTCGGAGCAGTGTCGGTAAAGTAGGCATTAAAAGGCCTTCCTTCGGGTTTATTGTCTATATACATTTGAATTTGATACAGGGGCACAGGAATCAAAGAATGTAGAGTACCTGCTCTATATAACCCTAAACGGACTTCGTAGACGCGGGCAGGAAGAGGTGGCAGTGTGAATTCTACATCGAAAAGACCATCAAAATTAATTATATCACAATTGTATGCAGCATAATGTAGGAAATATCCGGTTGTTACATCACCTTTATCTATCTTGATGGCACTGCTATATTCGTCGGGAATGAGAAACTTCTCATTACTGTTATACCTGACTCCGTTGCACGAAAGTTCAGGAATCAGATTAAGTGCATCTATCCTGATACGCTCGTTCAGTATGTTGCCATACATCTCATTCTCGTTGTAAATAAGAATCTTGTCTATGGGATGTACTATTCCATTAGATGCCATTTGATTGAAAAGAGAATACTCAGGTTTCATACTGAGAAATTCGGTCAAAGGAATCACACGAACATCAAGATGTTTGTACATCTCATAGTTATACGGTGTTTCCAGTTTACTATAATTTATATATGTATCCCTGCCAATAGGCTTGCTCAAAGGCTTTACAACCTTCATCATTGTACCCAGCATTGTCTCGAAATAGTCGTAACGGTCGAATGTATTAGGCATCACCTTGTCAATATCAAGACCCATCAACTTGAAACCGTGCGGGACTATAGTATTATAGGACAATTCGCGTGGAACAAAGTGATAGGCAACAAACTTATGTAGAGCATTACGCGGACTTCTATAATTATCAGCATCCTCTGTGCCGTACCACTTTCTGGCAAGCGCCACAAGGTCGTTCAAGTCGTTTATGCCATTGCTTTTGAACACATCGTCACTCTCAACAAAAGCCGTATATTTATAGTATCGTGTTTGTGGAGAGTAAATATAGTTTCCAATTACATCCTGTATAGTATATTTATCCGGTCTGTAGTTTTTATCATTGTCCAACCTCAATGAGTCGCCGAAACCTGTCATACGCAATGCTGACGAAAATATCTTGAAGAAGTGACACGAATTTATCAGTTCCGGAACATTCTTCTGCGAGGGAGGTATTACCCTGTCGACAATGTGAATAATGCCATTCTCTACCTCATTGTCACCATCAACTATTGCGGAGTTGTTGTTGAGCATAATGTAATACCGCTCATCCTTAACCACATAATTGACACCCAGGAAATGGTTGTTGAAATTACGACTGGCAAGCGAGCCTTCGCCCATCTCAGCCATACGGCACATAGTTCCTATCACATGACTGCGAGCAATTACATTAACCATGGAATCGCTCAGTTCATCGACAAGCGGCGATGTTATTCCCGTCCACACCGGATTTTCACTATCCTTTGTTGCATGGTAGATGCTATCCTGCTCTTCTACAAATTTTTCAACTGCATAATTATCGGGTAGGAATAGTGTGAACCTGCCATAGGTGGACAAGAGATTGAGAAGCTTTGCCCGCTCCAGCAAAGTTGCAAAATGAGAGAAATCTTTACTTCTATTCAGTATGAAGTCTGCAACCGTTTCGCCCGTGAAAGTGTAACGGTTACTCTTGTCAATATCCTCGCGGCAGGCGACTATTGACAAGAATAATGCAAGTATGTATAGTATTCGTTTCATTTTGTGCATCTCGTATATGATGCCCTTGCGCAGGTAAATATACTAACTAAATTATAATTCATCAACATATTACAAAGAAAGGTAATTTTATATAAATATTGTGCAAACGAGTGAAAGAGGAAATTTGTTTCAGTATTCTATTCTAAAACGAGTCCAACCGATATTCGTTGCATCTATATACAAAATTATCTAAAATTTCCGCAAATGCAATACCCCCTATTTTTAAGAATTATTCACATTTTAAAATTCAACATTATTGCCGAGTTTTCACAATCATGCCACACTTGACGCAGTAAGAATAACCGACAAAAAACAGTAGACACAGAGATGAATCTGCAACAATGCAAAATTAGATATAATAGCAAGAGATGACGATTAATATGAATATATGTTGTAAAATTTCACCCCTATATAGCGGATTTAGTCCCAAGAACGATAAATATTGATATAATTTTCACTATTTCTATAATAATAGAGACGAATACGAATTTAATGACAAAATTTGGACATAAACATAGAACCTTGAATACCTCCGAATGAATAAGCAGCACTACGATAGGCCTCCCCCGGAAAGAGAGTTTTCTCGACTGTGATGTTTATGGTGAAGGTGGAATTTTAAAGTTAAGAATGCTATTTGATTGAAACTCCATCCGAGATTTTCCCAAGGAAATCTCTCGGCGCTCTTCATAATTTAACGTGAGTTCGATATAAGAATAACCATTGCTGTGATTGGAACTCCCTCCCCCTGGACCTCGCAAAACTCGGTACTCCACTGATTTTCCCAAAACTAAGGCAAGCGAGTGAATGGAAGTTTACTTACATTTACAACGAGCGCAGCATAGTTTCGATAATATCAAAGGAGTACTTGCAAGCCGTTAGGCGAGCAAGGACGTAGGAGTTCAAGGCACTTATGGAATATTATATTTCCATTATATCGAACTCACGTTAAATATCAGTAAATTTTTACATTTTACTGATTTTATTGATATAAACAACAAAAAAACTGTGCCATCTCGAAAAGATAACACAGTCTGAATATTTCAAAAAAAACACCACTTTATTCCTCAAGAGTGAACTCCTCGAAGCCCATCTCTGCAACTGATTTTTCTTTGGAAAGACAGAAGAAAGTAGCAACCGAACGACAACACAAATCCTTATTACCATCGTAAATGCAAGCCTCAATCTCAGCCAGATTGCGACGACGGCTCAACACACGTCCACGCACTTCAAGCATCTCCTCATTGGTAGAGATAGATTTTTTATACTGCAACTCCATCTTGGCAGTTACGGCAGCAGTCTGCAATTTGCGCGACACTACCCAACCGCTCGTTTCGTCAAGCAATAGTGCCTGAATACCACCATGAAGCACATCTATCCAACCTTGATATCTTGCCTGAGGTTTCCAAAAACAAACAATATCGTCGCCATCCTCGTAAAACTCCATTTTAAGTCCGGCATCATTAGTAGGGCAACAACCGATACACTGATACCCCTCTTTTCCTATCCATGGATTTTTAATTCTCTTCATTTTGCACATTTTTAAGATTTTGTGCAAAGATAGCCAAAAATAAATAAACGACCCACTATTGAGGTCGTTTATTTTCAGTTTGTACGGCAGAAGATTTTCTTTTACCGTAATATCTGCGCTTCTTTTTCTTTGCTGCATCCTTTTGGGGGGCTTCGGTAGAAGCAGTCGTATTCTCCTTTTTTTCAGAAGGTTTCTGCGACGGATGTTTCTTGCCTGAAGGCTTTGCAGCACGTTTGGCAGAGGAAGGTTTTCTACCCCCACGACCACCCTGCTGTCTGCTCTTTGCGCTTTTGGGGTTATATTCGGGAGCTTCACCCAGTCCCTCAGGCAAAGTCATTCGCTCGATTGTTTTTCCTATAAAATCCTCGATGCGCTTGAAAGCCGGCTGGTCGTTCACACTTACCAATGTAACACCACGCCCTTTGGTATTTGCACGTGCAGTACGTCCCACGCGATGTATATAATCGTCACAATCGCCCGGAACATCATAGTTTATCACAATGCGTATATCGTCAATGTCTATGCCTCGTGCAAGTATGTCGGTAGCCACAAGCAGGTCTATCTTTCGGCTCTTGTATTTGAACATTATCTCGTCGCGCTCGCTCTGTGAAAGGTCGCTGTGCATCTCGCCAACATTCAATCCCATGCGACGCAATGCAGTAGAAACCTCGCGCACCTTGCTCTTTTTCGAAACAAAAAGTATTACTCTTTCGGCACTTTCGCGCGAGAACATATCCTTGATAATTCCCATTTTCTGCGCCTCGTGACAAATATATGCCTGCTGTGTTATTCCATCGGCAGGCTTTGCAAGCGACAATGTCACATGTACAGGATTCTTCAAGATGTTGTTTGCCAGTTTGCGTATCTCTTCGGGCATTGTTGCCGAGAACATCATAGTCTGTCTGTTAGCAGGCAACTGCTTGGCAATGGTCATAATATCGTTGTAGAATCCCATATCGAGCATACGATCCGCTTCGTCAAGAATGAAGAATGATACCTTAGAGAGGTCTACGTTGCCCAATGTAATGTGGCTGATAAGTCGTCCCGGCGTTGCAACCAGAATATCGGCACCAAGCGACATACCCTTAAGTTCCTGTCCGTAGCGCACACCATCGTTACCGCCATATACGGCTACACTGGATACATCCATAAAGTATGTGAACCCTTCGAGCTGACGATCAATCTGCTGAGCAAGTTCGCGTGTGGGAGCCATGATAACACAGTTTATCGCCTTATCGGGATAACCACCGCGACACAATTTATTGAGCACAGGCAACAGATAGGCAGCAGTTTTTCCTGTACCCGTCTGCGCAACGCCAATAAGGTCGTGTCCCTCCATCAACGGAACAATAGTCTTTTCCTGAATGGGGGTACACTCTCTGAAATTCATGGCATCGATGGCATCGAGTACCTCATCTTCAAAATCAATATCGTAAAAATCCATCTGAGTCCCTTTTTATTTTGGAGCTTTCCAATAGAGATAAGCAGCTATGAAACTATAAAGTATATTGGGCAGCCAAACTGCAATCACCACAGGAGTATTGCCGTTAAGCGCAAAGGTCGAGGAGATTGTCTGGAAGAGTATATACGAAAAACTCAATCCCAATCCTATACCCAACGAGAGTCCCATTCCGCCTTTTGTCTTTTTCGACGACAGCGAAGCGCCGATAATTGTCAGGATAAATGCGGCGAAGGACATTGCTATTCGCTTGTGATACTCCACTTCGAACTCTTTTATATTAGCCATACCCCTCTCCTTCTGCTTGGTGATATACTCCATCAACTGAGGACTGGTCATTGTCTCCTGCATACCCAGCGTGATGAGGAAGTCGCTTGGTTCGAACTTGATTATCGTATCGAGCGGCTGAGTCCTGTGCGAGCGAATAACCTCCTTATCGTCATACAATTCCCTTATTGACCAGTTTTTAGCCGTCCACTTATATTTCTCCTCGGGATGATAGGTTATTGTACGGGCTGTCATGTGCGACACAAGGCGTTTGTCCTCGAACTTGTCGAGCGAGAAACGGTATCCGGTTTTATTGCGACTCTCGTAGCGTTCGATGTAAGCAATAGTGTTTGCATCAATCTCGAGCTGTATGTTACGGGCTGTTTCCACCTGATCCTTACCCTTATATTTCACTTCGAAGTCTATTCGGGTCTGACTGCTGAGAGGAATCACATATGCACCAAGCACATAGGTTAACGCAGCAATTATACCCGCTGAAATCATGTAGGGACGAAGAAGCCGCTTGAAACTGACACCCGATGCAAAGGCTGCTATTATCTCTGAATTGTCAGCCAGTTTCGATGTAAAATATATTACAGCGATAAATACGAACAATGCACTGAACATATTTGTTATATATGGCACAAAGTTCATGTAATAGTCGAAGATTATAGCCTTCAGCGGTACATTGTAGTTCGTAAAATCGTCGATATTCTCATTATAATCGAATACCACTACAATAGAAATAATCAACGCTATTGCAAAGAAGTATGTTCCCAGGAACTTCGAAATAATGTAAAGGTCGAGCCTTTTTATAAAAAGTCCTTTAAGATTCCTAATATCCATCTGCACTGTTTTTTTAGTATCTTCTTACAATCAAAGACGACGGGTAACTCTCTCTATCATACCCTTTTTCCACACAGCATAATCGTCAAGAAGTATATGTTTGCGTGCCTCACCCGTAAGCCATACGTAGAATGCCAGATTGTGCAACGAAGCTATCTGCAACGCCAGCAACTCGTCCGACACAAAAAGGTGACGCAAATAGGCGCGGCTGTACAAAGTGTCGACATACGAAGCACCATCCTCTTCAATTGGCGAGAAGTCGTGTTTCCACTTCTCGTTACGCATGTTCATTATACCATTCTTGGTGAACAACATTCCGTTGCGTCCGTTGCGGGTAGGCATAACACAGTCAAACATATCTACGCCTCTTTCGATGGCTTCGAGTATGTTTGCCGGTGTACCGACACCCATCAGATAGCGAGGTTTTTCGGTAGGAAGAATCTCGTTCACCACCTCTATCATTTCATACATTTTCTCAGTAGGCTCACCGACTGCAAGACCACCAATGGCATTTCCTGCACACTCTTTCGATGCTATATATTCAGCTGAACGGCGACGCAGTTCGGGGTATACACATCCCTGAACAATAGGGAAGAGAGCCTGCTCGTATCCATACATAGGCTCAGTCTCGGCAAGGCGTGCAATACACCTGTCAAGCCATCTGTGTGTCAATTCCATCGAGCGTTTTGCATAGTTATAGTCCGAATCGCCGGGAGGACACTCGTCAAAAGCCATCATGATATCCGCACCAATTGTACGCTCGATATCCATCACTCTCTCGGGCGAGAAGAAGTGCTTGGAGCCATCAATGTGCGAGCGGAACTCTACACCCTCTTCGCGCAACTTGCGTATATCCTTCAACGAAAACACCTGAAAGCCACCGCTGTCCGTCAGTATGGGTCTGTCCCAGCTGTTGAACTTATGTAATCCACCGGCATTTTTAAGCACGTCGAGTCCGGGACGCAAATAAAGGTGGTAAGTATTACCAAGAATTATCTGCGCCTTGATGTCGCTTTTCAGTTCGGGCATCTGAACGGCTTTAACCGAGCCGACAGTTCCAACAGGCATGAATATAGGTGTTTCAATGTCACCATGTGCCGTATGCAGTATGCCGGCGCGGGCCTTTGAGCCGCTATCTGTATGTAAGAGATCAAATTTCACTCTTTGTAAGGTTTAATGGGTTTGCTACTTTGCTTTTCAAAAGGGCTATGTCAAATACCTCGAATACATCGGTTACATAGTGGAACTTAAGTCCCTTGATATATTTCTCGGGGATAACCTCTATGTCGCGACGATTCTCGGCACACAGGATAATCTCTTTGATTCCGGCTCTTTTGGCAGCAAGAATCTTCTCTTTAATTCCACCTACGGGCAGCACCTTGCCTCTGAGTGTAATCTCGCCTGTCATGGCAAGGTTCTTTCTTACACTACGCTGGGTCAATGCCGATGCAATGGCTGTTGCCATTGTTATTCCGGCAGAAGGACCATCTTTGGGGATAGCGCCTTCGGGTACATGCAGATGTATATTCCAGTTGCTGAACACCTCGGGAGCAATATTCAGTTTATCGGCATGTGCCTTCACATACTCCAGTGCCAGCATTGACGACTCTTTCATCACATCGCCGAGGTTACCGGTAACAGTCAGTCTGCCACCCTCCTTGCCACGGCTGAGGCTTGTTTCAATGTAGAGAATTTCTCCACCTACGGCTGTCCACGCAAGACCAACCACAACACCGGCATACTCGTTACCCTGGTATTTTTCGCGTGAGAACTCCTGAGGTCCGAGAAGCCCTTTCAAATGCTCAGGCTCTATAACCGTATGTTCGAATTCATTTTCCGATGCACATTGGAATGCAATCTTGCGACACACTTTGCCAATTTTCTTTTTCAGACCACGCACACCCGATTCACGTGTATAGTCCTCGATGATTTTCTCCACAGCACTTTTACTGATACTTACCTGCTTATCGGCAACACCATTGTTTTTCATCTCCTCGGGGATAAGATGGCGAGTAGCAATCTCTACCTTTTCCTCTGTCAGATAGCCACTAACCTCTATCACCTCCAATCTGTCGAGCAGAGGTGTGGGAATAGTGTTCAGGCTGTTTGCAGTTGCTATGAACATGACATTTGACAAGTCGTAGTCGACGTCAAGGAAATTATCGTGGAAAGCGTTGTTCTGTTCAGGGTCGAGCACTTCGAGCAATGCAGAAGCGGGATTGCCATGCATTGAATCGTGACCAACCTTGTCTATTTCGTCAAGAACAAATACAGGGTTACCTGTACCGGCCTTCATCAATCCTTTGAGGATACGTCCGGGCATTGCACCAATATATGTTTTTCTGTGTCCGCGTATCTCAGACTCGTCGTGCAATCCTCCGAGTGACATTCTCACATATTTACGGTTGAGTGCATCTGCTATCGAACGGCCAAGCGAAGTCTTACCTACTCCGGGAGGGCCATAAAGGCAGATGATGGGAGATTTAAGGTCGCCACGCATCTTTATTACAGCAAGATGCTCAAGTATTCTCTCTTTTACCTTTTCAAGGCCATAGTGGTCTCTGTCAAGCACCTTTTTGGCATTGGTTATATCGAGATTGTCCTCGCTGTACTTCTCCCAAGGCAGGTTGAGCATTGTTTGCAGATAGTTCAACTGCACATTATAGTCGGGAGACTGTATATGTAAACGGGATAGTTTTGACACCTCTCTTTCAAATACATCTGCTGCCTCTTCGCCCCATAATTTGTTGCATGCCTGACGACGGAGTTCCATTGCATCCTGCTCCTGAGAACTTAACTCTCCAAGCTCTTCCTGAATATTCTTCAGTTGCTGCTGGAGATAATATTCGCGCTGCTGCTCATCCAGCTCTGCTCGTGTACGGTTTCTGACCTTTTCGTACAACTCAGCTACACGAAGTTCCTTTTTCAGGAAACGAAGAAGCATATAACCCTTTTCTATCAGATTGTCCTCGCACAGCATATCCATCTTCTCTTTTACAGAAAGAGTTGTATTCATGCAGAGGTGGTTAATCAGAACAAGCCCACTCTTTACATTTTTCAGAGTGAAAATAGACTCGGGAGCAGGTTGTTCGCCAAGTTCCAATATTCTGACAGCTGTCGAAAGACACTTATCAACAATGATTTTATATTCATCATTTTTATCATCGGGAATAGTTTCTACAATTGGCTCCACCGAACCGCGCAAATATGGCTCCTTGCGTGTGATCCTCTTTATTCTCACACGTCTGAAGCCTTGCAGCAGCGCCGTAGCATTTCCATCGGGGAATTTTATCAGTTTGATAATTTTTCCCACTGTACCAATCTCATAAATATCATTGATGGTGGGAGCCTCTATTTTAGGGTCTTTTTGACATACAACCGCAAAATATCCCTTAGTACGTTCAGCCTCTTCTATCAGTTCCAAAGAAGATTCACGTCCCACTGCAACAGGAAGAATCGCTGTTGGGAACAGCACCATGTTTCTCAGTGGCAGAATAGGAAGCACCTTGTTGACTTCTATTTTCAAAAGATTCTCTTCGTTGCCCTCAAATTCGGCAATCATAGAAAAACGGCTTGTTTCATCTGACGGGTTACTGTCAAAAATAGTAGGTCTAATCTTTTTACGTCGTTTCATATAGATAATAGTATGTATAATGTCTCTTAAACAAAGGAGAATTTACCCGTTTAAGACACACAATAGTCAAGGTGGTTCGCACCCATCCTACAAAAACATTTTTCAAATTGCAAAGATAGCACGAAATAACGAGTAAATAAAACCTTTTCTGTCTGTTTTTTGTTTATTTAAGCAAGCTCCAAGCAGAACTGTTTTCAATGCACAAAGATAACTCGCCCCACCACACATTTTGTGTCAGTTTTAACACAAAAACGAGCGTTGCAATCCTTGCCGCACTCAAACACAGAACTACAGGAATGACAGCAGCGACACCCTTGCATGAACATATTCACGCAAGCTATTAAAGATTAAAAAAAGGATTTGTGAAGCACAATTACAGAAAACAGAGCAATATATCTTAATTAAAATCGAACGATTTTTTATAATGCTCAAACAATTCATGGACTTCCATTTCATCGATTACCTTACGGCGTTCTCGCTCCTTACGTATCACTATACGAAATTTATCGATACAAATAAATACAAAACCAATCACAAACACAACAAAAATAACCGGCCAAATCATAATCAACAAATTTTAAAATTCCACAAATTATTATTAACCACTATATTGCGACAGGTTTGCGCACCACAGGCACATCTAATCGCAACTGATAATCGCTCGCCGTTTAACTGCATCGGTATCGAGCAATATATCTATAAATTCCTTTGCTGATGCTTTTTGATAAGCACCTTTTAGCGTCAGCATGGAAGCCTCCATCAAATTCCCCGGTTCGTCAAGCGGCACAGCCTTGAAGCGTTTACTTCCAAACACCGCAGATGCAGACAACACGGTTACATAATTCCCCGTTGCAACCAATTGTAAAAGAATATTAGTCTCATTAAGTTCCACCTGCGATGTCAAGACAAAATCCTTGCCCTCCATTAGCCTTTCTAGCATCATTCGTGCCTGTAATTCGCGAGAAGGAAGAACTAGAGAAGTCGTCTGCAACTCGGAAAGAGTAATCTTTTTTCTTTCGGCAAGCGGATGAGTAGATGAAACCACAGCCGACAGAGAATTTTCGAACAATGATATTGTATCTATCTCCGGCATTTCATTCACCGGCTTATACGAAAGCACAAAGTCAAGTTTACGGGCCTTAAGCAACACCAGCAGACTATTCACCGTTTCGTAGCAAATCTCAAGTTTGACATTGGGATACTGCTTCATAAAGCGCAGCAACCCCTCGGTAAGCACCGAACTGAGACTATATGTTACACCCACACGCAAAGTGCCGGTCTTTACATTCTGAAGATCGAAAAGACGCTGCACACCATCTTCGGCATCCTGAATGGTCTTTTGTGCGAAAGGCAGAAACTCCTCCCCTGCCTCTGTCAGAATAATATGACGGCTGTTGCGCAAGAAGAGAGGGAATCCAAGTTCATTTTCAAGTTGCTTAATCTGCTGCGACAAAGTACTCTGTGTAATATACAGATGTTTGGCAGCCTCTGAAAAATTCAGATACTCCGCACTCATTACAAAATATTTCAGTTGTCGCAATTCCATACAAAACTTCTGTTTTTGCGAATATATGAATTTTTCCTCAAAAAAAGAAACTTTTATACAAAAAAAATGTATAAATCCGTTTATTTTACAAAAATATTCACTTTAAACAAAAAAAGAGAGCAGCATGAGGCTGCTCTCTTAATACTTATATAATATGTAATTCTATTATCCGAAGAATCCGCTTGAACCAAGAACAATAAGCATTCCGTAGCCAAGTACAAGACCGAGAATACCCATAATAAGGCCTGTCTTAACCATATCTTTCTGCTCAATCATACCAGTAGAAGCCGCAATAGCATTGGGAGGTGTAGAGATGGGAAGTACCATACCCAATGATGAACCGATAGCCACACCTACGAGGAGTGTTGAAACACCACCGAGAGGCGCAAGGTTTCCTGCAATACTTGCTCCAACCACCGCAAGGATGGGAACAAGGAGAGATGCAGTCGCAGTATGAGAGATGAAGTTAGCCATTGCATAACAGATGAGTCCTGAGCCGATTACCATTACAAGTGCAGGCCATGAGCCGAAGGGGATAGCATCAATAAGAGTCTGTGCAAGACCGGTCTCCTGAAGGCCAACACCGAGAGCAAAACCTCCGGCAACCATCCACAGAACAGACCAGCTAATTTCCTCGAGGTCGCGCTTTGTGAGAACTCCAATGATAGCGCATACACCAACAGGAAGCATAGCAACTACGTTTGCATTGACACCTGTTGCCTTGTCAAGAACCCAAAGAAGCACAGTAAAGACAAATGTGATATAAACAACAATTGACCTCCAGTCTTTCTTAAGTTCACCTTCTATATTGAGATTAATCTCCTTAGCCTTAAAGGGGAAAAGCTTTATAAGCATGAGCCAAGCAAGGAAGAGAAGAAGAAGGGTAAAGGGAATCATAAATAACATCCACTGACCAAAACCAATCTCTATTCCGATTTCTGACATATACTTGAGAGCGATTGCATTGGGAGGTGTACCGATAGGTGTACCCATACCACCGACATTGGCTGCAATAGGAATAGCAAGTGCAAGAGCTGTCTTTCCCTTTCCGTCGGCAGGGAGTGCCTTAAGAACGGGACCGAGGAATGTAAGCATCATCGCAGCTGTTGCAGTATTCGAAAGGAACATTGAGAAGATACCTGTCACCATAAGGAATCCGAGAAGAACCATTGCAGGTTTCTTACCGAAAGGCTTGAGCATCACACGCGCAAGGAATAGGTCGAGACCGGTCTTCGATGCAGCAATCGCAAGCACGAATCCTCCAATGAAGAGCATGATGATGGGGTCGGCAAAGCAGTGAAGCAGAGATTTGTAGCTTGTCTGTGCACCAAGTACCTCAGGCGCTGCATTCTCGAAGAACACCAAACTGCTGTTAGAGGTCGTGAAGAGTAGAAGAACCACGACCAACACTGAAGTTGTCCAAGCAGGAACAGCTTCGAAAAGCCACATAAGGATAGCATAAATAAAAATAGCGAGTGTGCGTTTCTGGATGATAGTCATTCCGGGAATCCAGTTCTCTACAGGGAGACACCACACCAAGAGAGCTACCACAGCAGCCAGTACGAGCTTGACAGCTCTTGAAACAGTTTTGTCATCCACTCTGTGAGCCTTCTTCCACTCGTGGTAGGACTCGACAAGGTGATAACCGTGGAAAATTTTAAACATAGTTAGTGGTTTTTTATTATTAAATATATTTCACTTAAACGCGTGCAAAGTTACCAAGAATATTGCAATTTTTTCACACAAAATATTCACTTTTTACGATAGCATCTATCGAAAATAACGATAGATAGTAAAAAAATGCGCCACGACTGGCGCATTTTTTTACTATCAGAGAGTGGTTATCCATTTTACTTATCCATTCATCTGTTTATAAGTTACTTTCGGGAAACGGGCTGCAGTAGTTTCGTCAAGACGACGAACAGGTGTTGTGTGAGGAGCTGTCTTGACAATCTCGGGATTCTCAATTGCCTCTTTTGCAACAACTTTCATCACTGCAATAAACTCATCGAGAGTCTCCTTGCTCTCGGTTTCCGTAGGTTCAATCATTATGCTCTGATGAAATAGCAACGGAAAATAAATAGTAGGAGCATGATAACCATAATCAAGCAAACGCTTAGCTATATCAAGCGTAGTAACACCTGTTGATTTGTCGGCAAGGCCATCAAACACAAATTCATGTTTACAAACGCCCTCAATAGGCAAATAATATTCATTTTTTAAAGATTCTTTCACATAGTTGGCATTGAGTACTGCAAGCGGGCCTACCATCTTCACATTCTCACGTCCGAGAGTGAGGATATATGTGTATGCACGCATAATCACTCCGAAGTTGCCAAGATAGTTGGATACATAGCCCAAAGATGTATCATCTGTATCCAAATAGAATTTGCCATCGGCATCTTTCTTCACCTGGGGGTTAGGCAACAGATTCTCAAGACCGGCGCGTACACCAACAGGACCATCGCCGGGACCACCGCCACCATGGGGTGTAGAGAAGGTCTTGTGCAGGTTGATGTGCATGATGTCAAAGCCCATGTCACCGGGACGGCATTTACCAAGAAGAGCGTTGAGGTTGGCTCCATCGTAGTAAAGAAGACCGCCACATTCGTGTACAAGACGTGAAATTTCGGGAATCTCAGTCTCGAATATACCAAGCGTGTTGGGGTTGGTCATCATAATACCTGCAATGGTGTCATCAAGCAAAGGTTTCAAATCCTCAACATCCACGGTTCCATTTGCTGTAGATTTCACCTCTACAATTTCAAGACCGCAGACTGCCGCACTGGCAGGATTGGTGCCATGAGCGCTATCGGGAACTATCACTTTTGTACGCTTTAGGTCGCCACGCTGTATGTGATAAGAGCGCATTATCATCAGACCGGTAAGTTCGCCGTGTGCTCCTGCATACGGATTCAGAGTAAATGCAGAGAGTCCGCTAATCTCGGCAAGCGATGCCGCAAGGTTGTAATAAACCTCGAGCGCACCCTGCGCACACTCGGCAGGCTGTTCGGGGTGAAGTCCGGTAAAGGATGGCAGCGAACATATCTCTTCGTTGATGCGAGGGTTGTACTTCATTGTACAACTGCCAAGAGGATAGAAGCCTGTATCTACGCCGAAATTCTTGTTTGAGAGGTTTGTATAGTGACGAACAACATCAAACTCGGTAACTTCGGGAAGTTCGGGAGTCGATGTGCGCTGCAATTCAGCCGGCAACGAAGCTACGTTGTACTGCGACAATTCGTTTTTAGGAAGAGAATATCCTATGCGACCCTCTTTTGAGAGTTCAAATATCAATTTATCATAATTACGTATCATATTGCAATCCTCCTCACTTTAAATATTTTTTACAACTTCGACCAATGCATCGATTTCAGCCTTTGTACGCTGCTCGGTCACACAGAAGAGCAACATATCGTCGGCTATACGTACACCGCCAAGGATTCCCTTTTCGAGCAGAGCTGCCTGTATTTTCTTGGCACACACGTTTGTCTTTACAGCAAACTCATTGAGGAAAGGCTTGTCAAAGGCCATAGAACATTTACCGGTTGCCACAAGCTGTTCGGCAAGATAGTGGGCTCCACTGTACGAAAGTTCATTCACCTCTTTAAGACCTTTGTTACCCATAAGCGACATATATATTGTCACATAGAGCGCCATCAGCGACTGGTTCGAGCAGATGTTGCTGTTTGCTTTTTCGCGACGTATATGCTGCTCACGCGCCTGCAATGTAAGCACAAATGCACGTTTGCCATCGACGTCGGTTGTATATCCCACAATGCGTCCGGGAAGTTTACGCACAAGAGCGTTGCTACAAGCAAGGAAACCTACATAGGGGCCACCATACGACATTGGAATTCCCAACGACTGTCCATCGCCGCAAGCGATGTCAGCGCCCCACTCTGCCGGAGTCTTAAGCACGGCAAGCGACGAAGGATTCACATTCATCACCATAAGCGATTTTGCTGAGTGGCACACATCGGCAACACCCGAATAGTCCTCTATTATTCCATAGAAGTTGGGCTGCGCCAGAATAACTCCGGCGACATCACCTGACGACACCTTTTCAGCAAGCTGCTGCAAGTCGGTTACACCCTCTTTCTCGTCGATAAATTCAACCACTATTCCATTGTATTTTGCGTATGTCTCCACCACGCGTTTCACTTTGGGGTTAACGGTTGACGAAACAAGAACCTTGTTGCGTTTTTTGGCAGCAGCCACACACATCATCATAGCCTCGGCAGTTGCTGTACAGCCATCGTACATCGAAGCATTGGTAACATCCATGCCTGTAAGTTCGGTAATCATCGACTGATACTCGAAGATATACTGCAATGTTCCTTGCGAAATTTCGGGCTGATAGGGTGTGTATGCTGTAAGAAACTCGCCACGCGAAATTATGGGGTTTATTATGGAGGGTGCATAATGGTCCTCTACTCCCGCACCGGCAAAACAGGTCAGGTTGCTGTTTTTGCCACCGAGAGTTTCAAAGAATTTGCGAATCTCCACCTCGGACATAGCCTCGGGAAGTGCAAATTCACGATTGAACTGCAGTTGTTCGGGTATTTCGGCAAAAAGGTCGTCGAGCGATTTAAGGCCGGCTACCTGCAACATCTGTTCAATATCCTGTTGGGTATGTGGAAAATATTTCATTTCAATTGTAATATTTGAGGAGGAAGCGCCTTTAATATGCTCAAAGGACACCTCCTCCGCTATTCTCCATTAAAATTGTATTACTCTTTGATGAACTCTTTGTATGCAGCTGCATCCATCAGGTTCTCTGTCTCCGAAGCGTCAGAGAGCTGAACCTTTATGATCCAGTTTGCATAGGGGTCCTGATTGATGAGTTCGGGGCTGTCGGCAAGAGCTTCGTTTATCTCTACAACAGTACCGCTGACGGGAGAGATAAGGTCGCTGGCAGCCTTTACGCTCTCAACTGCACCGAAATCTTCGCCTGCAGAAACTTCGTCGTCCACTTCGGGCATATCCACATATACCACGTTGCCCAGCTCGTGCTGTGCATAGTCTGTGATACCTACATAACCGAATTCACCTTCAATCTTAACATACTCGTGTGACTCTGCGTAGAAGAGTCCTTCTATAATTTTGCTCATAGTATAAAATATTTAAATGTTGGAAATTTATTTTTTGTAATTCTTGTCGTAGAAACGTTTTTTGGTGACAACACCGGGGAACACCTTCTTGCGTATGCGCACTGCAACCTCGGTGCCAAGTTTAGAGTATTCTGCATCTATCAATGCCATACACACACTCTTGCCGGTGGAGATTGAATTGTAGCCGGTGGTTACTGTACCAATTACCTTGCCATCTGCTTCTACATCATATCCGTGACGGGGAATAGCCTTGTCGGCAAGTTCAATGCCCACAATCTTGCGTTTCAGTCCCTCAGCTTTCTGCTGTGCAAGAGCCTCTTTTCCTATAAACTCATCTTTCTCCAGTTTAACGAAGATACCGAGTCCCGCCTCCAAAGGTGTAATTTCGTCGGTAAGTTCATCGCCGTAGAGCGGCAATCCCACCTCGAAACGCAATGTGTCGCGGCAGCCTAGTCCACAGGGAAGAACCTCGCCACTACCTACCAGTTTATCCCAAACGGCATTTGTAAAGTCATGCGAACCATAAAGTTCGAATCCATCCTCGCCGGTGTAACCTGTGCGGCTTATAATAATTGTTTCGCCATCGTACTCCACCTCCTTACAGGTATAGAAGGTCATTTCGCTGCAAGGAATACCAAGTATTCTCTCTACAATCTCCTCGGTTTTGGGACCCTGCACGGCAACCTCGCCATACTTGTCGCTCTGATGCTCTACCACAACATCGAATTTTTCGGCGTGCTGCATTATCCATGCAACATCCTTGTCGATGTTTGCTGCATTTATAACAAGGAAGAAGCGTTTGTCGCCCATCTTATACACCAGAAGGTCGTCCACCACTCCGCCTGTAGGATGCAGCATCATGCCATAATAGATTTTTCCGTCGGGAGCATCGGTAATGTCATTTGTAAAAATGTAATTTACAAACTTCTCGCTCTCGGGACCGGTAACAAGAACCTCTCCCATGTGCGAAACGTCGAAGATGCCGCAAGCCTTGCGAACCGCATTATGCTCCTCGACAATGTTTGTATATTGTATAGGCATATCAAAACCACCAAACGGGCTTATCAGCGCACCCAGCGCCACATGTTTGTCATAAAGACAGGTTCTTTTATTTTCCATTATTTATCAAATAAGAAGTTTATAAATTGTTGTTTGGATAGATTCATTATTATATTCTCCATTTTTACGTCGGAGAGTCGTTCGGCAACCGCTTCGGGTGAAAAAGCCACCCCTATCAGAGGCTGAAGCAATGCAGTATCAATATCGCCGACAAGAAAATAGTCGCCTATGAGATTGAGTTTTTTCAGCACTCCGTCGCGCAACTCCATACGCGCCTCAAACTCGCCCACGCCCTCTATTCTGCGCTTCACCACAGCAGTGTAGGCAGGATTGTGTCCATAGATAAACTCATCGGTCAGGTAGGTACGTTCAATCTCTTTTATCTGCTGAATGGCTGTTTCGTCCAGCACCACTTCGCCATCGCACAAATCTTTGCGAACAAACTGTTTGAACTCTTCGATAGACAACGATATATAACGATTGAGCGTAGTTACATGCTGACGCACGGACTCAACACCCTTGCTCTTTAGTTTCGCATCCGAAGGGGTTGTGGAAAGTGCCATCCTCTCGACATCCGTATTGTAGAGCATTGTTCCATGAACTATGCTTCTGTCCGGCAAATGATAAAAAGCGTTACCTGAAATTTTCTTTCCGTCAACAAGAATATCGTTGCGTCCGGTGGTGCGGGCATCCACGCCCAATTTACGCAATGTATGCTCCACCATCAGCATATAGCGGTCGAAGGTGAAATTGACATTACTTGTAGGGGTTATGTATGAGAACATTATGTTGTCGAGGTCGGCATAGACACAACCGCCCCCACTCTTGCGACGATACATCTCAATGGAATTCCGGCGACAATACTCCACATCCACTTCTGTGTCAATAAGCTGATTGCGTCCAAAGATGACCGTAGGCCTCACCTGCCACATAAAAAAATAGTCGTCCGCCACAAGATGACGGGCCACGTACTCTTCCATTGCCAGATAGAATGACAATTTGCGAGATTCTTCGGTAGGCAAGGCTACATATTTCATGGGAAATATTTTTCTCAGTGGCAAATTTACAAAAAAATAGCAATCTTCCTAACGAAATTGGAATTATTAGCAAATATTATTGCAAAACGGCATACCTTAACATTTTTTAGACATAAAAAGCTATAATTCCTCATCCTTTAATATTTAATTTGTAGATTAAACAACTAAGGGATATGAAGAAGAAATTATTTTTTATCGCGCTTATCCTGCTCTCAGGCATCGGCATGAAAGCCCAGGATAACCCATACACACGTCTTAAAACTTTTGCAGCACACATCGCATCCTTCAACCAGAACTGCCCACAGGAGAAGGTCTTTCTGCATTTCGACAACAAAGCATACTATATTGGAGAGACCATCTGGTTCAGTGCCTACGTAGTAGATGCAGGAACACTGCTCCCCATTGCAAAAAGCCGTGTGCTGTATGTAGAACTGCTGACCCCCGAAGGAGATATTATAGCATACAAGAAGCTGAAACTCGTATCTGGACGATGCTACGGCAACTTAAACCTCATCAGCCGACGCGAGACATTCGAAGAGGGATTCTCCAACAAAATCAACGTTATAAACGCACTTCGTTCAGGTTTCTACGAGGTGAGAGCATACACTCGCGAAATGCAGAATTTCGGCGAGGGCTGCTACTTTTCACGAGTATTCCCCGTATACGATGCACCCGAAAAAGATGGCGACTATGCACAGATGCAGTTCACCACCACCAACACCCAACGCTCCACAGAGACGAGAAAATCGGCAAAAAAAGCAGATAAACTCAATATTGATTTCTACCCCGAAGGAGGTACACTGGTAGAAGGCATTGAATCGCGCATAGCCTTCAAAGCCACTGACGAATCAGGCATGCCCGTACAGCTCGACGAACCAATAAACATCAATGGCAAAAGCATACGCATACTGCACGAAGGAATGGGAAGCTTCACCCATACACCTTCCGACAACTCAAGCAACACTGCAGTAGTAACCTACAACGGAAAAGAGTATAAATTCAAACTGCCGAAAGCCGAAAAGAGCGGCTATACAATGCATGTCGACAATCAGAAGGATGACAGCATACGCGTATATATTAAACGCAGCAACGTCAAGGAGCAAACAATAGGCGCCACCCTTCTCTGCCGCGGAATACTCTCCCACTTCGACACTCTGAAATGGAACAATAACAGCGCGAACCTATCCATCAGCAAGGAGAAGCTGCTGCCCGGCGCACAACAGATAACCCTTTACACCGACAAGGGTAAAGTGGTTGCCGAGCGCATGCTGTTCGTACGCAACAACATGCCAACCGGAATAAACATAAATATCAATTTCGACAAAGAGAGTTACAAACCCTACGAAAAGGTCAAATTATCAGCAAAAGTCACCGACACGGCAGGCAGCCCTGTTGAAACCTTCATGAGCCTTGCCGTACGCGACGGCGACGTGGAAAACGGTGGCAACTACACCGACAACATCTGCACCGACCTGCTGCTATCAAGCGACCTGAAAGGATACATTGCCAACCCCGAATACTATTTCGAACAGGACGATGAGCAGCACAACACTGCGCTCGACCACTTGATGATGGTGCAAGGCTGGAGAAGATACGAGTGGCAGACAATGAGCGGTGTAAAACCCTTCAAAATAACCAATTACCTCGAAGATGGCATCACTATAGACGGACAGGTTCTCGCCCTTTCACACAACAAACCGCTCGACAACATAAAAGTGATAATGAGAGCCTATTCGCCCGATGGAGCTTCGGTGCAAAGCAACAGTGTCATCACAAACGAAAAAGGAGAGTTCAACTTCAAATTTGCAGATTTCGACGAAGACTGGAACCTCATACTCTTCCTTGCCAAAGACGAAACACGACTGAAAAAAGATGCCCGAATAAAAATAAACAGAGCGCCTATGTCCCATCTGCGCGTATATGACAAATGGGAGACAAATACTCCAAAGCCCATTGTGCACTATCCCACTTCGGAAGTTGCAATCCCTAATGCCGTACAGGTAGAGGATTACCTTTTACTCCCCGGCATAACCATAAAAGAACAGGAGAACTATCTCGACTGTGAAGTATTCCATGTACAGAACGAAAGTGAAGATTTCTACGACAAGGGCGAACTATTGGGAAACATCAACAGCTACCTGCTGCAAAAAGCCCCACGCCACATGAACGCGGATGGGTCGACAGACATACTTTCATACAAAAACACAGCAGTAACCTTTATTCCAATGCGAAGAGAAGGAAGCGTATGGGGTTCAACAATTCCGGCAATATATGCGGGACACATCAACCTCGAAGAGGTGGAATACATTCTCTTCTTCAATAACCCATACGCCCATGAACATCTGCGTCTGTCACACAAAAACATGTATCCCAACAGCCCGCTGATAGACCTTAGCAATCAAAAGCACTACCTTGCGCTCATCTATCCACGCAAAAGAGCTGCCACCCCCTACGATGTAAAAGGTCAACGTGTAACCTATGTCGAAGGTTACTCAACAGTGAGAGAGTTCTACTCACCCGACTACAAGAAGTCACCCCTCCCCGGCGAAACAGACTACCGCCGCACACTCTACTGGAATCCATTGCTGCGCACCGACAAAAGCGGAACTGCCGAAGTGATATTCTACAACAATGGACGTTGCCACATTATGGAGAGCGATGCTGCAACCATCACCCCTCAAGGTAAGATAGGAAGCGGAAAAGCCGGAATCTCAAGAAAATAACAGAATTTCAGATTACTTTAAATAGCGTCGGTGCTGCATAGAAACTTATTCTACGCAGCACCGACGCTTTATATTATATACAACTCCTACTATATAAATGGAGTCAATATATTGGCAAACCATCCACTAAGCTTTTTAAACCAGGAACGTTTCTTCCACACCTCGCGGGTAAGTTTATAGCTCTCACGTTTATCAGCATTGTAACACTCATTCAGACGCGCGGTAGCCTCCTTGTCGAAAATAAAAAGATTCTCCTCGTAGTCGTAGAAAAGACTGCGACTGTTCAAGTTTGTCGAACCAACTGTGCAGAAACTGCCATCAACACTCATCACCTTCGAGTGGTTGAAGCCACCATTGTAAAGATAGACATCTGCACCAAGCTTTGCCAGTTTGTTTCCCACATGATACGATGCATCAGGGGTAAAAGGAATATCAGACTTTGCAGAGATCATAATTTCAACCTTCACTCCATCGGCAACAGCCTTTTTCAAAGCCTTGCGTATGATAGGTGTAGGGACGAAATATGGATTGATAATTTGAACACTGTCCTTAGCCAGATTTATGGCATTTGCATAGATGCGGCGCATCTGTTTGGGATTTTTTCCTGGCCAACGGTCAACTACAGCAATATCAACATCTTTCACATTTTCAGAGAGTGGCGAATAGTAGCACTCGCCCGACACAGTCTGCCCGGTCGCCCCATTCCACATAGCAAGGAAAATATCTTGAAGTTTAGCCACACTTTCGCCCTCGACCCTTGCGTGCATATCGCGCCATTTGCCTATACCCTCAAGGCCATCGACATAGTAATCTGCCACATTTATTCCACCCGTGTAACCTATCTTGCCGTCAATCACAACTATCTTGCGATGGTCGCGGGCAAAGGCATAATCAATCCACGGGAAGCTCATAGGGTCGAACTTGACAATTTCAATACCATTTGAACGTATCTCCTCAAGATGACGCTTTTTCAGCGGCTTGTTATTCGAAGCATTTCCGAAAGCATCGAAAAGGGCACGAACCTCGACCCCCTCCTTTGCCTTTTCGGCAAGCAGAGAAATAAGAATCTCGTTCAACGAATCGTTTCTGAAATTAAAATACTCAAGATGAATATGATGTTTTGCATTGCGCACATCCTCGAAGAGACGGGGGAACTTCTCCACACCTCCATTCAGAAAATCAATACTGTTTCTATCAGTAACCTCTATTCCCTCGTTGTTCAGGTAAGCAACAAGGGCCGAATCGGAGCGCTGGAACTCCGAACGTTCAAGTGGTACAAAACTGCTGCACGAACATACGGCAAGCAGCAAAAAATATAAAAAGAATTTACCGAGATTCGACATATATTACAACAATAAAAACAGAGACGGAAAAATGAGAAAACAGTCACGCCCCCAAATTCGAATGGCAAAATTACAAAAAATAGCAATAGAACAACCTCATAGAATAAAAAAAACATGATAAATTGTCATATTTAAGGTTATATACTTGCAAAGTTCAACAAAACACACTATCTTTAACACTTCAAAACAAATTATAAAAATACACCCATAAAATCATATGCAAATGAAACTTAACCTACTGACAAAATTTTTCGTTTTACTAGCAACTGCATCTGTTGCCCTTTCCTCATGTACCGAGGAGATTGACCAAAGAAACAGATACACTTTCACAGGCGAAACAATTGCCGATTATCTGCAAAACAGAGAGGATATTTTTTCAAGTTTCACATACATCCTCAAACGAGGAAGAGTAGGCAAAAACTCAACAGGCAACATACTCTCTCTGCTGTCCACATACGGCAGCTACACCTGCTTTGCGCCCACCAACGAGGCCATTGAAAGATTCCTCTTCGAGCAGGACTCGATCTATTGGGAAAATGTCAGAGCGCTTGAAGCCGGCGAAATAAGCAAAAAAGAATTTTTCGACACAGGTATCCACTCACCACGTCTCGAAGACCTCAGCGACTCTATGGCAAGCGAAATTGCCAAGAACCACCTGATAAGCAAAGGATTTCTGACTATAGACCTCAACGAGGGTGCTTTCCCCCAGTCGAACTTCAACGACCGCTTCATGACCATCAACTGGCAAGTTGACGAGGTAGGAAAGGTTTACCCGGTAATCAACAACAACTCAAAAATCATCATATCAGACACAGAAGTCGAAAACGGCGTTGTTCAGACAATCGACAGAGCATTGAACCCCTCAACCGAGCTTCTACCCGACCTTTTGAAGAGCCAGCCCGAATTCAGCCTCTATTCAGAGGCTCTTGCACTCACTGGACTCGAAGATTCGCTTCGCAGACATTTTGACCCCACATACGACCTCGGCGGCAAAAAGGAGAAAGCCCTGTTCAGCGACAACATGGTTCCCTACCCCGACACGAAATACTACAAAAACACCCTGCTTGTTCTCCCCAACAAGATGCTCGAAGAGAAGTACGATATAAAGAGCATCGAGGACCTTATAGAACTTGCAAACAAATGGTACGGAAAGGATTTCTACGACGTAGTTGAAGAAAATGACTATACAAGTCGTAACAACCCCCTCAACCGTTTCATCTCATACCACATCATCGACAGACAGTTGCAGTATGCCAGCGGAAGCGGCACCGGCGGATTTGTCATGGAGAACTACAAATGTAACTTCTCAGGTTTCGATTCAGAAGTAAACCTGCCAAACGTACACGACAGATACGACTATTTCGAGACAATGATGCCCTATACCACCCTTAAGGTGACAAAGCCATTCACAAACCCCGAACTGACAGGCGAAATAGTACTGAACTATGCACAGGACAAAGGCAAGCGTTTCCATAACCCCGACATGCGCCAGCACATGAACGCCATTGTCTACCCCGCAAGTCGCGTTATCAGCGAATTGGGAATCACCGACTTCGACCAGAATGCGCTTAATGGTATTATCCACATCATCGACCGCCCCATCATTTACAACAAAGTTGAAATGCAGGGCAACATTCTGAACGAGCGCATGCGTTGGGACTACCTCTCATTCTGGCCCGAGCTTACCAACAACAATGTACGCTGGCGTCAGAAAGATGGCGACAACCAGCAGGTAATGATTCCCGACAACTATTGCGAACGCCTCAAATTTTACACCCCTGACGGCAAGATTGCAATGTATCCTCCCACAGGAAACGGCCCCGGAACATATCAGGGTGACGAGCTTGAGCTGATTGGAAACTACGACTTCGCACACCGTTTGCCTTATGTACCCGAAGGCACATACGAACTCCGATTCGGTTACCAGATGTGGAGCAACCGAGGAATCGGACAGTTCTACGTAGACGGAAAGGTAACAGGACTCCCCATAGACATGCGTAACGATTCATACACTTCAATCACACGCGTAGCATGGTTGGCAGACACCGGCGACGCAGAGGCCGATTACGAGAACGACAAGGCTATGCGCAACCGTGGCTTCATGAAAGCTCCCGCATCCATTGTCAGACTACCGGGACAGACCATCCGCGACTGGGAGCTCACAGTACGTGCCATCCTTGCAACAGTACACCTGAGCGAAGGAACCGACCACTGGGTACGACTTAAGAACGTAAGTACACCCTACGACAATGTAGGACTTATGCTCGACTATTTCGAGATTGTCCCCAAAGGTGTAATCACCGACCCCTCAAAACCTGAAGACAAATACTAAAAATCACCAATAAATTCAAATAAGCCTAATGCAGCGTCGCTGTATTAGGCTTATTTAGTAATAAAAAAAGGTACAAAAATATTTTTTTTAGTAAGTTTGCAAAAAAAATGCAAGAGCCAACGATAATGAAGAGATTTCTGTTCCTTATCCTTATTATATTACTCGTCACACCCGCAAATTCACAAAAAGTAGGATTGGTCATGAGCGGAGGTGGCGCTCGAGGACTTGCACACATTGGTGTGATAAAAGCCCTTGAGGAAAACAACATACCCATAGACTACGTATCCGGCACATCTATGGGCGCCATCATTGCAGCCCTTTATTCCATGGGATACAGTCCCGAAGAGATGGAAGCCATCATAGCATCCGAGGAATTCAAACGTTGGTACAGCGGAAAAATGGACAAAAACGATATTTTCTATTTCCGTCGCAACGAATCACGCCCCGACATACTTAACCTACGCATAGACACAAGAGACTCACTGCGTCTGGTAATGCCGTCGATAACACTTGTCGACCCCACACAAATGAACCTCGGCTTCCTCGAAATATTCACAGAAGCAAATGCCGCCTGCAAAAGCAATTTCGACAGTCTGATGGTACCATTCAGATGCGTAGCCTCAGATGTATACAACAAGAAACAGGTAATATACAACAACGGCGACCTCAGCGATGCTGTACGAGCTTCGATGACCTTTCCCTTTGTCTTTAAACCCATTAAAAAAGACAGTATACTCATGTACGACGGTGGTATATACAACAACTTCCCTGCCGACGTCATGCAAAGCGAGTTCAACCCTGACTACATAATAGGTAGTGTAGTCAGCAAAAACCCACCGCTTCCCAAAGAAGGCGACCTCATGAGCCAGGTCGAGAATCTTGTAATGGACAAAAGTAATTACACCATACCCGAATCGGAAGGAATTGTCGTAAACATGAAACTCGACGAAATATCTCTGCTTCAATTCGACAAGCTAAACACCTTATCCGCATTAGGATACACCAACACCATTGCACTCATCGACAGCATCAAACAGCGCGTACCCAGACGAACCAGCGCCACCGAACTGAAAGCGAAACGAGAGGCATTCAAATCGAAAATGCCACCAATCCGTTTCAAAAAGATTGAAATTAGCGGAGTACCCAAAGAGGAGCAAAAGTACATCAAGAGCGAATTTCACAAAAAAGAGAATGATATATTCACATACGAGGAGTGCAAGAAGGCCTACTTCCGACTTCTGTCTGGAAATACCATTGCATCCATCATTCCACATGCCAAATTCAACGACAAAGACAGCACCTACACGCTCCACCTCGACATAGAGATGCGCGAACCAATCGCCCTGCACATTGGTGGCGCAATCTCCACAAGTACATCCAACCAGATATATTTTGGAATCAACTATCACGGACTCAAGCCACAGGTAAAGGCACTGACGCTTGACGGACAGGTGGGTAACGCATACAACAACATACAGATAAGCGGAAGACAAGACTTCATGCTGGACATTCCCGTATCGACAAAGTTTGTAGCAAGCCATTCCCTTATCAACTACTACAACAAATACTACATGTTTGCAGAAGAGAACAACATTGTCCTCAACAGAGAACGAGAGAGTTTTGTAAAGGTAAAGATAGCGCTACCCTTCCTCATGCGCCACAAGGCTGAGTTCGGCGTAGGAGTTGCACAAATAAAGGATGAATACATTCCGTCCAACAACATCGACCTCGACACCCCACACAAAGACGAGAATAAATTGACACTCATCGGCGGAGTAATGAAATTCGAGGGCAACACTCTTGATTCCAAGGCATACCCAACCAATGGAGAGTATGAATCACTTGTTGCACAAGTATTCACAGGAGAGGAAAAACACCACAGCCACAAAAACATACCCATACAAAAACACCACCAATCGTGGCTGCAAATGAGCTACACACGTATAGACTACCACAATCTGTCAAAAAAATTCACAGTTGGTACATACCTGAAAGGCTATTACTCCACACGAGGTCTCTCCGAAACATACCAGGCTTCGATGATGCAGGCGGGAGCTTTCACTCCAACCATGAACAGCATCTTCAACTACGACCCTGCCTATCGCGCTTATCAGTATGGTGCCATCGGTCTTATACCTATATATAAAATAAGCGACATGCTGCAATTGCGAGGAGAGGCATACAGTTTCATCCCATACAAAACCATTAAGGAGGACAGCAATGGCGGCTCATACTACGCAAAACACTTCAGCGGCATCGAATACATAGGCGAATTAACACTGGCATGTAAATTTTCCACACTGACATTAGCAGCATGGGCCGACTACTACAGTTCGCACAAAAGCCGCGTAAACGTCGGATTAACATTGGGTTGGTTCATGTTCAACGAAAGATTCATAGAATAACACCCCAGGACGCAAAGAAAAAAATTAAAGTTTTTCGTAAAAAAAAGACAAAATTCTTTGCAGCATTAAAAAAAAGACGTACCTTTGCAGCGTCAAACGAAAAGGGTCTCGTAGCTCAACTGAATAGAGCATCTGACTACGGATCAGAAGGTTGCAGGTTTGAATCCTGCCGGGATCACAAAAGAGAAGCATTTTGCTTCTCTTTTGTATTAAAAGCCCCTCCCTTTTTGCGAGTAAATTAAAACATTCAAAGAAAAAGAGGGCGAAAAGTAATACTACGTTAAAAATAATCATTATCTTTGCAGCCTACAAAGTTTGGATAAGCAATTAAAAAGAAATCCACACAAGGAAAACAAAAAACACAATATAATGGGATTACTTAAAGAAAAATATGCTTCATACGACCTGCCTCAGCAGTTTATGGCAAAAGGTGTATACCCCTATTTCCGTTGCATCGACAGCGAACAGGACACCGAGGTTACAATGAATGGCAAAAAAGTCTTGATGTTCGGTTCTAACTCATATCTGGGTTTGACCAATCATCCCAAAATCAAGGAGGCTGCCATTGAAGCAGTAAAAAAATACGGAACAGGATGTGCCGGTTCACGTTTCCTCAACGGAACACTCGACATCCACATCCAGTTGGAGAACGAACTTGCCGAATTCGTAGGTAAAGACGAAGCACTCGTCTACTCTACCGGCTTTCAGGTAAACCTTGGAGTCCTCTCATGCGTAACAGGCAGACGCGACACAATACTTTGCGACGAGCTCGACCACGCATCTATCGTAGACGGACGCCGCCTCTCATTCTCTACTACACGCAAGTTCCGTCACAACGACATGGAGTCGCTTGAGAACGAACTTAAGAAATGCGCACCCGAAACAATCAAACTCATTGTAGTAGACGGCGTATTCAGCATGGAGGGCGATGTAGCCAACCTGCCTGAGATTGTTCGACTCAAAGAGAAATACAACGCAAGCATAATGGTAGACGAGGCACACGGCCTTGGAGTACTCGGAAAAGAGGGCCGCGGTACATGCGACCACTTCGGATTGACCAAAGATGTGGACATCATAATGGGTACATTCAGTAAGTCACTCGCAACCATCGGAGGCTTCGTTGCAGCAGACAAAGAGGTCATCAACTACATACGTCACAACGCGCGTTCATACATATTCAGTGCCAGCAACACGCCTGCAGCAACTGCGGCAGCAATTGAAGCACTGCACATAATGAAGGCCGAGCCCGAAAGACTTACAAACCTTTGGGACGTAACAAATTACGCGTTGAAAAACTTCCGCGACCTCGGTTTTGAAATTGGAAACACATCAACACCTATCATACCTCTCTACATCCGCGACACCGACAAAACTTTCATGGTGACAAAGATGTTATGGGATGCAGGAATATTTATAAACCCTGTGGTTCCCCCTGCATGTTCACCGCAGGACACACTCATCAGATTCTCACTGATGGCTACTCACACAAGAGAGCAGGTTGACCGCGCATTGGAGAAAATGGTGGAAGTATTTAAGGCATTAGACCTTTTGAAATAATATAGGTCTACTCGGGGTGTAGCGCAGTCCGGTAGCGCACCTGGTTTGGGACCAGGTGGTCGCAGGTTCGAATCCTGTCGCCCCGACAGAAAAGTCTGTAGTTTTATTAAGCTACAGGCTTTTTTGTTTACGCACAAGCTAAATTACAAAATATAGACGGTAACGTCATCAACTTTTTGTTTGGGAACAGGTGGTCGCAGGTTCGAATCCTGTCGCCCCGACAGAAAAGTCTGTAGTTTTCTTAAGCTACAGGCTTTTTTGTTTACGCACAAGCTAAATTACAAAATATAGACGGTAGCGTCATCAACTTTTTGTTTGGGACCAGGTGGTCGCAGGTTCGAATCCTGTCGCCCCGACAGAAAAGTCTGTAGTTTTCTTAAGCTACAGGCTTTTTTGTTTACGCACAAGCTAAATTA
>JAEIGA010000504.1_pt1 | contig 57995 bp, 73 predicted proteins | sample 9270691 | NCBI WGS metagenome assembly JAEIGA01 (sample SAMN17057246, study PRJNA624740) | gut metagenome | biome: biome; isolation source: fecal sample | host: Bos grunniens | place: China: Xizang | collected 2019 | reverse complement strand
TACGTGAATATAACACGTATGTACAGAATATAGCGCGCATGTACGTGAATATAACACGTATGTACAGAATATAGCGCGCCAAAACCGACAAAAAAATATCCGCAAAGAAATAAATGGTAGGTAAGGATTTGCACCTTACATATATATGCCCGTACGGTGGTTTGGTCTTTCACCAAACGTCCTCTATATTTACGTACATGCAAATATAGCGAGTATTACTTCTCCACATCGCCTTCGTCGTTGTAAATATGCACACCTGGAAAGTAGAGGAAGAACAAATATGCATAAATACCGAGTGCGACATATACTGATTAGCGGCTACCTATTTCGCCACTACCAAATATCAGCTTTGCAATTTACCGTTAATATATACATTCTTCTTGTATGTACCGGTAACATTCAACGCGAGAATACGATTTATAGCATCCTCTTGATCCATAGCAATATCATTGTCTGGAATATCAGGAGACGTATAGCACATCCTCGCTAAATATGCGTTGGTATTATAACCTAATACATTTCTATCATAACTATCCCATTCCTCATACTCGTAATATGGGTCGAATGGGTTGTCTGACGTCGTCAAAATAACTTCTCTTTTCATAAAAATAAGTGTGATGCAAGAATATGCGTGTTTTACATGAAAAACAATCTGAAGTCCACTATGCACAAAAAACACGAAAGAAAGGAGCCCTTTAAATATATTCATGTGTGCTATCCCTATCACACTAGGTAAAATCGGAGGTGCACGCATATTCTTGCTGGAATAACACGGGATCAATCAAAATATCATTCCCTGTTCAAATATTTTGAGACCAAGTCAGGACTTACGCCCAACTGGTCAGCAATATCACCTATACTGTTCCCAGACCGCAATAATGCATTAGCATATGCAATTTGAGATGTCGTCATCTTTTGAGTCTTGTATGGCATACAATAATTTCTTACCGTATCCATATTCGCGAGACCTAATATCTCTCGCAATTTCGTGGGGGTTATTGCATGGTTTTCTATAGCTTCCCACTCTTTCGGAGTTATATTTATTTCTCGCTCCTTACGAGACGTAGTGCCCATACGAATGCGGGCATAATTTATAGCCCCTTGCGAGACTTTCTTTAATGCGCCTGCATTTTCCTTTAACGCGAGCTCTGGATTTGCTTTTTTCTTCTCAGCAATAATCTTGCTCGCGATAATCTGAGCTTTACGCTCTTTAGGTCTGTTCATTGTTGCTAAATTTAACTTAGATTCTAGCGATGCAACTTCACTAGAATATGTCAATGCCGCACGAGCATCGCGCTTAAAAGTTTCTACGCCTAAAAGCGCTTTTCTAGCGGTATTACCAAGCATTTTCATCGAGTTGGCATATTGACCATAAATAGTCTCGATCGCAGTGCCCGAAGATAACGTCATTGCGTCTTCTGTTGCGTCCATTTTTGTGGTAACTGTCTGATATTTGTACGTTTTCTTTACGGCGTTTCCATTTTCATCGTACCGAACATCACCCTTTTTGTGCAGGGGTGTCCCATCAGGTCCTAATTTCTTCGAGTCTTGAGTGTATCTTTGAACTCTTTGATATTCTCGACCAGTCTTAGTGAATATACGTCGACCAGTCTCTTGATCAATATGGTAGCGATCGTATCGCTCGTCATCTCGAAATTCAGAAGAAGCCCTTGAAATAAGAGTACTCGCTCCTGCCTTGGCGCCGCCTTGATATTTTTCTTTCAACATAGCGATCTGATTATCGATCTCGCTTTGTTTATGGTTTAACTGATGCTTATATGCGTCAACTACGACCATTGAATGACGTACCGCTTTCGCGAGTTCTTCAGCCGAAGCGCCACGGATAGTCATGTCTGTGATAAGGTTCGTAACGTTTCCCATTTCCCTCTGGCGATCCTGAACTGTAAATTTCTTCATTCCAGGATATCCCGGATATGCCTCTTTTGGATCGAAATCCTTTAATCCTTTCAAAGAAGGCGCTGTTTTTAATGCGCCATCGTTGTTAGGAATAACAAGAACCGTGTCGCCATCGAAATCGGCGCCTGACAATTTAGCGGCAGTCTTGCCAGATATGCCGACTGCGTCCTTAGCATCAAGCCCCATCACTTGGCGACCTTCTTTATTTTTGTTGTTCACGGTTAATTCCGGGATTTCGAACCTTCCACCGTGAGGATATCGTATAAGAACAACTGTTTCTCCGTCTTTATATGACGGAGCAAAAATCTCATTGTCTTTAATGGATATCAAAGGCAAAATAACACGGCTAGATTGTCTTGGCAAGGCAGTAGCCTTTAAATCGACAGCAGCGCTATCGCAGTCATCAGCAAACGCTGAGAGCAAGTTCTTCTTTACTTCAGGATTTTCAATCCTCATAATATCATCAAACTCGCTCTTTTTGCTTAAATAAGCAAGCGTCAACTGCCTTTTGGCGACGCTAACTGGTTGCTTGGATAATACCTGTGACGCAATAGTCTTTTTCCATTCACCCCAGTCCCCCTCGTCATTAACCTTGTTTATGACCGACAAATGTTTTTGACCATCGGCGCCAATATATTCTCGTTGACCACCAATAAGCAAGCCGTCCTCGTTTTTTCGGGATTCCTTGATGGATGAACCGAATGGATTATCCCAATCGATCTCCCCGTCGTCTTTTTTCTTTAATTCCTTAAATACCTTCTCTGGTGGAGCGCCCTTATGTTTATTCGAATTGAATATAACGTCAACGCCAGGCGGCATGTCAGGATTATATACGGCCATCCCCTTTAGGTAATACTTGTCGTCAACCGCAATACGAACTTGGGCATAATGGCTTCCGCCCAGAGATATGTCAGGGACACCGGGTCTAAGCTCTATGACGCCGTCCTTGGCTAAGCCACCCTCTTCGTTATATTTAACTAGCAGGCGCTTAGAATCCAAGCTTTGGGGTCGCATTAGCCCCAATTTTGTTCGTTCCAGTCCATCATCGGTCAGCCTTTCGCCAATATAATGAAGATTTTCGGCATTGTCATACAACTCCGCCTTAGTGGTTCCTGGTTTAGCCAAGACTTTGATAGTTGTATTTTTTTTCGAATTTGTGGCTTGTTCGATGTAGATATTATCCACAACATAGCCTTTGTCGGTCATTATTTTTAGAGCAGCCGCGAGCTGTGTCTTCTTGACACCTAAATATGCTTCAGCGCCATCCCCAACATCAATATACCCTTTTTCATCGACTGCATCGGTAAGGACATCTTCGATATTCTTAAGCTTGTTCGTCCTTACCATATAATGCCCAGACAGCATATCTCTGACTTTTGCCTCAGACACGTGCATTCGTTCAGCAATGCTAACGTTGGAATATCCGTGTTGCTTTAAACGATACGCAAAAGAGCTTTCAGCGGCTCTTCTTTCTGCAGTATATACCGCGGTTTGGCGGCGATATTCGTTTGTCGACATTCCCATGTATTTCGCAATATCGGTTTCTGTCAATCCTTGTGCACGCAGATTATCAATATCCTGTCCCCATCGAAACCAGGGTTCATGTTGATAAGGGATTTCACCTGAGCCCCACTCATATCTTCCGCTCTCTCGCTTAACACCTGAGTGTTCTAGCTCGTCGTAATAATCATCGTAGTAATACATAACACACAGATTATCCAGCCTTCCTTTCACCATACTCGGCAACGAGAATATCATTGTCCTTTATGATAGTATCCATCGTAGCGCGAATAACCTCGGGCGCAGGACAGAATTCCTCATAGGCGCCACCCTGATATATACGCAATACAATCTCGCTCATTTCTTCAGGGTTCATCTTGTACTCTAAACAGAACAAGCCAGCATAAATATAGAGTTGATCTGGCTTAGCCATCCTAGTTCCGGACTTGAGATCGAATATTCTCAAGACCCTGTTATCGATGTCATAGGATATGGCGTCTGTTGTTCCAAAAGCATAGCCAGAATATACAAGGGGGACTTCCGATTGCATTCTGAAACCTATGCAGTCGTTTACAAACAACGACAATGTAGCGAAAATGCTATCGACATCATAGCACGATGATGGAATATAAGTATTCGTCATCATGTGATAGACAAGCACTTTCTTGTCAGTCTTGTTCAAACGAATTCTTCTTTTAATGCAATTTGATGCACACTCATGTACGGCTGTACCGATTTGAGTTGCATAGGAAATTGCATAGCCGTCTACAAGCTTTTGCGGATCATAGTTGATCCACGAAGCTTTTGATGGACTAAGATATGCATGACTATCTTTGATATCATGCTTTAAAAAACTCAGATAATTCATCTAATACCTCTCTTTCGTTTTCAGGGTATATGAACCTGGCAAATGCCATCTTGTCCATAACCCCAACCCAATAGTCTTGGTTGGGACGGTGGGAAGCTGTCGAGGATCGCTTGACTTCCAACCCCGCCCATTTTCCTTTTGGAGAGAGAATGATAAGATCACACACACCTTGGAAATTAGATGGATCGTTTTTCAACACTATCGATCCGGGAAATTTAGCCAAGAGCCTCTTCTTCAACTCTCCCTGGTACTTGTTCTCGTTCTTCATGCGCGTAAAAAATAAGCGAGCCACAAAAGATGGCCTCGCAAAAAATAAAACAGTCAAAATATTTCCTTCTATTATACACGTTGAAAAAAGCACGAGGCAGCTTTTTGAGCGGAAATAAGCTTTCACCAGTTTTATCACCAGTTTTGCCCTTTTGCGAAAATATTTTTGAAAAAGAAAAAAATTTTTTTTAAAACTTTTTCGGTAAAAAACTGGTTATTTGGTGAAAGTAGTATAAATATATATAAATTATACTAATTATATACTAATTTTAATCAATTTATACTAATTTTTCACTAAAAATTCGTAAATAATTAGTATAAACCGTCTTTTTGCAAAAAGCAAAACTGGTGAAAAACTGGTGAAAAACTGGTGAAAATCGGCAAAACTGGTGAAGGGTTGCACAAAATGCACAAAAAGCACACGAAAAATTAAACAAAAATTTCAAAAAATCGACCAAAATTTTCGAAAAAACTGGTGAAATTGAAAAACTGGTGAAAAACTGGTGAAAGTCTCTCACTCAAATTTTACAAATTTCGTACCAATTTCATACTAATTATTTACGAATTTTTGACATGTTTACTAATTTTTTAAAATGCTGTTCATTGAATTTTTTCTTGTTCCGCAAACACCTTTCGATTTCAATATCTATCGGAGACTTGCTCGTTAACTTGTAATATTTCAGCACCTTGAAAGGAGTATTCCTTCTATTTATCCTTCCTGCAGCCTGAACCATCTGTGAATATGAGTATGGCAAGGAGTAAAAAACAATGGTATCACTGCTTGTACAGTTCCACCCTTCCGCTCCTGCCGAATACTGCACTAGATATACCCACTTCTCGCCCGAGGGAATATCGTCGTGCCTATGACCGTTTCTTTCAGCTATGGCAATATCGCCAGCCATCCCGATAAACTTCTTGATATTCTCCAACTCGTAATCGAAAGAATAGAAGACCAAAACCTTCTTTTCCCTTTCGACAATATCCTTAAGAATAACCAGACGACTTGGATCGCCGTTCGCATTCTTCCTTAGCAAGTATAACAGCTCGCTGTAGGTCGAAATTGGCTTGCCTGACGACGATTTGCCATCCCCAGCGACCCATCTATCCTTGTACAAAGAACGGTACTCTACGCGGTCGTAATCGGCTTCTATACGCGTCTCTACGACTATGGCTTTTGGATCGTACTCAATGTCCACGAGCAGCTCATCCCTGTATTTTTGCAGTTTCTCGTCCCCGAGCCAGCCTTTTATCTTAGGATATCCGCCATACCCTTTCGCATACACCGCGTGCTCTCGTAAAAAAGCACTGCGCGAAGTATACCATCCGTGCGCTAGAAAAACAGGAATATATGCTTCCCAATCGTCTCCAGGGGTAGCTGTAAGCATTATCCATTCGTTATGCCTTGCGATTTGTATAAATGACTTAGCCCATACCCCTTTTCCGATTGCCCTTTGCTCATCGAAGATAAAAAAAGAGCCCGTTGAATTTTTGTACTTGCTTATGTTGTTCCACGAGTCAATAGTGACAGATATGTTTGACTCTGGATCCATAAGCCCAAATTCTTCAAGTTCTTTTTCCCACTCCCGCATATCCCTTTTAGCAGCAGTGGTGATTATGACCAAAGGAATCGACCGGGTAGGTCTCTTATATTCTCCAACTCCGTTCAAAGGTATTTTTCCTTTAACGCGTTTGAAGTAATATGCAATACCCACCCGGCTCTTTCCGCTTCCTACTTTCCCCACACAGATGGAGCCGTTTTTCAGGCTATCAACGGCTTTTATTTGTCCGTCATCCATCAGTAGGGAATAAGTCATGTTTTATTCCTCTGCCTTGGTGATATCGTCAGGATCGTCTCCGATATACGTGACGTACACTACTCGCATCGCGACCATTCCTGCGATCATAGCATATGTGACATCTTTGTGAACAAACAATTTATCGGAATTCACGCAAGTGTTCGGGTTATTTACAATCTTTGTCCCGCCAAAGATCTTTGACATGAGTTGCGCCTCTTCTACGCATTTTTCAAGACAGCTTTTACATTTGCCTGCGTTCTCCGGTTTAAACCCTTTAACCTTAATGATATCTCTAGCCTTCTTAGCAGTGATCCTATCGAACGCGTCTACGGTCACAACGATATTCGTTAATCCCTGCTCTCCAAGCTCTTCACACGCCTTTACGATGCGTTCATTTACAAGGCTGTTGTCAGCGTATGAGACGGCTTTTGGAAAATGTCCCTGGATCTTCTTTTCGGCTGTATTGATGGCCTTTGCAATAAGACCAGCCTTCGCAGCCCAAGCAAAACTGAGCGCCCCGATGCCGGACGTTACCGCAGTGAGCGCAAGCGCCTTTGTAAAACTCTTGATTACAATTCTTTCGATGTTCTTCATAAATTTACCTCTTTCTTTCTATTTTTCAAACACATGTGGTCTTTTATACAGAAATGCACGTATCAGTCTATAAGCCACAATATCTTGTTTTGTTGTCCAGACGATGTCCTCTTCTATAACTGCGTTATCTGGGAGGAAGTCTTCGTATTCTTTCTTAGATGCGCCTTTTGCGCTGATCAAAATACCGATCAGTTTCTTCTTGCGCCCCCCATGCTTAAGCGCGTCTTCGTGATCGTCAAAAGTATCAATGGCGATTTCCGTAGGATTTCTTCTCGCGTACTTTTCTTCTGCCAACGTATTTACCTTTACGGTAATGACGATGTAGGGATATGCGTTATTTAAAGCTTCGTTAACCACTCTTGTGAGACGTTCATTTGTCTCCTTGCTATTAATAATATCGGACGCTTTCGTCATGATTTTCTTGCCTTCGCTTATGGTCTTACACGCGAATATTCCTTTATGAAAATCATCGTTAATCTATTTGTAAAATCCGGAACCTTTCCAGTTTTTACATATTTGTCAACAATCACACAAGCTCTCTCAAATATCTCCTCGTCATCGTCGTCGAGGTTGAGTCGCACGTTAACGTTGATGAGCTGTACGATTTTCATCCCATCAAGATATCCAAGGATAACACTCACGCGGTCCTCGACTTTGAATGCGATACCATAATATGTCTTCTCACCACCGACTACAATGTCTATCAGATGACGATCAGCGTCTCCTGGCATATCATCATCACATATTTGGTATACAAACGCAAGCCTATTCTTGTATAGATCCAACAGCCACTCATTATAGACGTCATATTCTTTAGTTGGAATGATACTCCTAGGAACCAGCTGGTTAATAGGAATAGAACACAACTTGTTCGTACTGGGGTCTTCGCAATATGCCAACCCAGCTTCCTCGTCAAACAAAACCGCGCAATACGGAGCTTCGTTGGTCTTGATATTCTTGTTCACTTGAATGAGCATCCCGCACTTGCGCATAATGTCATCCAACTTGTATACTGCATCGCCATTATGGAGACCATACTCGCAACTCCATGTTGTAAAATGGGTTGGTGCTTTGTTTAATAAGGTTGGCGAATCCTTCTCGATGCATACTTCTGTGCGGCCTTCTTTAAATTTCAACATTTACTTTACCTCTACTTTCTTTGCATTGTTGTTATGCTTAGTCATTTCATGAAGTGATTTATAAGTGATTCCAAGTGATGTTGCGATGCAACCCACAGGCTTGTCGAGGAACGTCTGCAAGGTCGACATGAACATGGTCCCTTCGATATTCCCCCATTGATATTTAGGGACAAAATCGAATAGTTCATCAATCTTTTTGCCGACTGCTTCACCCAGCTTATTGTTGTCCACAGATCCAGTTTCTTCAACGATTCTCTTACTTTCAAAAACTGTGATCGCCAAGCCAACACCGAAAATGGTTCCGATAGAATATGCTCCCGCCAAAAGCGTTGAGAGCGATATAGCCTTTGAAACATTCTTAACAAACGTCGTCATCTTTACTTTACCCCCTTGACGAGTTCGCGGAGTCCTTCGATATACCCGCAAACGTATCCCATAATGTATGACATGTAAGCTGCCAATACTCTAAAGCAAAACGCAATGTTCTTCATCTTATTTACCTCTACTTTCTATTTAGATGAAAAAGAGAGAAGACCAAATATGATCCTCTCTCTCGTAATATACATTGAAAAAGATGCGAATGATTCGATCAGAATGACGGAATATCTACGTTGGCGTCGATATATCCTTCTTTCTCATAATCTTTCGCGAATTCATCTTCTCTTACTTTGATATAGAGAGTCGATAAGTATGCCTTTATCCCGCTCTGACCGTTGTCCATTATCCACTTGTACGGGTCTATTGAAATGTCAACACTATCAACATCTACATGATCAAGCATAGCCATCTGCTTGGCGTTAGTTACATCTACTTGAGTGAGGTGATTTCCATCGACTAGAACTATTTTTGGCTTTCGATACACACCAACGTTGACGGCAACTGGCATGTAATAAGATCCTTCTGTTCCATCATCGCTAGGTTTGAATTGCTTTACGTTATACCCCTGTCTTTTAAGGTCAACCGCTTCTTCTCCTTGGAGAATAAGAAGGAAATTGCGATCTCCTTCTCTGTTGTACCTGGAAGGTTGTCCAGAAAAGTTCTTGCAGACTATTATTCTGTTTCTCAACACTAACTTACTCATTTTCTTTCTCCTATCTTTAAATATTTTTAGTACTTTACTTCCATTTCTGTATCTTAAAACAGCCATACTGACTGTTCTTTTCAGCATCTTTACCGATCAATTTTGCATATGTAAAAGACGAGCCATCCACTAATATTAATGTATCGTCATTACACCTTTTCAATAGATCGTATACCTGCTGTACTTTATACCCATCTTTATGATGAGCGCTGAACAGTTTAAAAGGTCGTGTGCTAAGAACCGGGACAAGCTCTTTTCTGTCTCCAACTCGTACCAGCCCTGCCGACACGATTTTTCTTGTTACTCCGTCCTCTTTCACCACTCTCATCACCTCTCCCATCGAGGCGTTGCCAAAGAGTCGCTTGCGCTTTTCTATTTCGTTCACGACTCCTTGGACCGTTCCTAGATTGTTAGAAATGCGTGATTCCATGATTTTTATCGAATTCGCGGATTTCGTTCTCTATTTCAGCATTAAAATCCCAATCGCAGAACATCACAGATAGCGCTAGAATATGCTGATACATGTCGGACATGGCTATTTCCCAGAAGCCATTCCTATCGCTCGTTTCCTCGACAAGTTCGTCATATTCGTTCGCTAGGTTTTTCACGTAGTCTCTTAACTTATAGACCAACTCCTTGTATCTTCCTGGCGTAAAATAATGCAACGTGCCATCGCGTCCTCTTATCATCAGATCGGAGGGCTTTGCGTGCGAACACGAATCCAAACGTCCATTCCACAAACCGGACGTCATGGACTGTCTAATAAACTCGATTGTGAACAACCCATCATAGTCGTCGTTGTCGCTAAATGAGCACATGCATACACGCTTGATGACAGGACTCGTGGTCAACGTCACGATATCCTTTGTAGGCTCTATGCTTCTTACGCGAAGCTTTAATTCTCTGCCATATTCGTGAGCCGCTTTCTCAAACGACGTCTCGCACCCCGTGAAAATTGCATAAGACACACGGTCGCCATCGACGATAGTTCCGTTCTCTTCAAGAAAATGCCATACACGAGACATCATTAACGATACCGTTATCTTGTCCTTTCTGACGTCGTCCTGACATGCCCCAACAAAGCAAAACGCAATGTTCTTCATCTTATTTACCTCTACTTTCTATATTTAGATGAAAAGAGAGAAGACCAAATATGATCCTCTCTCATAATATGCATTGAAAAAGATGCGGAAACTATCCTTCCACGTCTTCCAACAATTCTAACGTGCCATTGTCATGAATAACATATAAAAACGCATCCATCTCGCGGGACGCTCTGGAGACACAGTCGATCGTTCCGCTGTGCTTTGTATTGTCTTTAAGAACCTCGTCACGGACAAAGCCGATGCAAAGGACATCACCCTTGCCCTCTGTCGCCTTGTTCACCATGGCTTTGTTTCTTCTACTTCCTGCATCTTCTGGGTATTTTTCCCAGTTCGCACGGAAACGCTTGAATTCGCAATGATGCTCCTTCGCATGTCGCAGAGCCATTTCATCGGTTCCTTTGCAATCTCCTGCAAAGATGCGAAGACGAGTCGCGATCTCATCCGGTGACTGGATATACTCGCAAAGAATATCCCAGAGGGCATCCTCGAAAGCTTCGTAATCGTCAAATTCCTTAGATCCGGTAACGATAAGCGTCACCTTGTACTCTTCTGGAATACCCGATGAAATCTTTTCGATTCTCTTTGGCGATTCTGTGTCCATAGCTTTGTTAAAGATATCTACACGGCCAATTCGGTAGGTCAAAAATGCCAAACGTTCCGCAAGTTCTGATGCCTGCACAAAATCCGGGTCTCGCACAAACCTAAGTACATAACCAAAAAGCGCCGCCGGGTCAGTATATTCTTCGTTCCATTCTGCGGGAATCCCTATGGATTCCTCACAATATGGATACAAGAAATTGGAAAATACAATAACATCGTTGTACAGCCCGCATCCTCTGACAATCGACCAGAAGGTCTTTGAGATCTTTTCGACGAGTTCGACCCCTTCTTCTGGGAAATGACGGACGAGTTCTTTGTGTCCTCCCTCGACATAATACTCCGTTGCGTCGAGGTTTCCTTCGTTGGCGTTAATAGCATTTTGCAGGTCGTAACCAATACATACAAGATCGACCATTGCATCTGCGATTGGTTCGCCTTTTGCCATATTTGCAATAAAGCTTTTTCCGTATGTTGTCTCTGTGAATTTCATCTTATTCTCCTTCCATATCTGTCGTGCTTTCCATATAGTGACTTCCCTTTTCTGACTAATTCGCTGTCGTAATAACGATCATTCCTGTCGTAATAGTGTTTATCGTAATTTTCGTCTTCGTCATCGTCGTCGTCATTGCTTCTATTCATAAGAATAAGAATGAACAATACAACTCCGGTAATCAAAATAACAAGTCCCATTTTTTTATTGCCCCTCCATGGCATCTTCAACAAGATCGTCGATCGCCTCTTTTACAACATTAAGGCAGTCGTTGCAATATGCGTAATGCAATAGTTGATTAAAGAATTCTGTTGCGTATTCCAGCTGAAAATCGCAAAGACAGGCTAATAGGCAACTATCTAATATTGTCCTGTAGTCACGTGTGCATTTTGCCGATGGTCTTGGCGGGTCAACACACAGAAATGTGAGCGCATTGCTTGACACCAAGATTTCACTCCCTATTTCTTTTGACATAGCTGTCGACATTAATTCTTCAACAACGACTTCAAGGGCTTCTTCGACAGTCCCTTGGTCGATAACTCCTTGTGTCGACGACACTGTTTCTGTTTTATTAATTAAGCTCTGAAGCGTACATGTGTCTTCGAGCAGAGAACGATATCCTTCCGACACAGCCATTTTTGCATAATTGATAATACTTTCCATTTGTTTATCCTCCTAAATTTCTATCCCAAACTCTTTAAAGAGCTTTTTGGTTTTTGTTTCGATATTTGATAAATGCTCGTATTCACTGATGGTATATCGTCCGATACATAGATTGGCAATATCATACGATACACCATGATCGTTATACTCGCCATACATACCATTGGCTTTTAGCCATTCTATGTCATTTTCTCCGACCATATCGTGATAAAATATCTTTGGAATCAATATTAATCTACTCAGGACGGAAGGTTTGAATTCGTCGTACCTAAATTCAAAAATGTTTAGTATAGCATCGATATCAACGTCGACCACAACAAGATGATGCTCGGGCATTCCGTTTTTATCAGTAAAATAGCTGTCGATGTCTCTCGCTGTGCTTTCCCAATATTGATTTATTATCTTTTTTGCACGTTCGCGGGTGATTTTTCCTTCGTGATACCCCCGTTCGATGCGTTCGATGATAGTTTCCATTTTCTCCATCTTCTCCTAGTCAAACAACGCCAGCACTTCTTCTTCATTCATGCCAACGTGAGGCGTAAAATTCTTGATTCTATCCGAATAATCGGCATTTTTGCTCACCATCTCACACCATAGCTTGCACGCCTCGTCACTATGCTTGACGCATTCCCTGGCAAGCATTATAGCGTGAACATTCACACCGATCGTATTTATCCGATGCCCCTTGATAGTGGAATAAATAGGTTCCAGCAACCCCCGACGATGCTTGGTTTTGATGTATTTGTTCCACCCGCTGCTATTTTCATCATGGAACAGAAATGACATCAACTTCTCATCACGAACGGACACATGGAATCTCCATGTATCGAGATGCTCAACCGCCAAAATAAGCGCGGTCTTTGGATAAATCCAATTATATCCTTCGCCGTTTGATTTGACAGTCAGCGGCAGGTCATTGAAATTGCCTGGCAAGAAAACACAATTTCTCACCGTTGTCTCATCTGACATCCTCCCCCAACATCCGCAGAAAATGCATTCTTCAAATACGCCCTCTTTGAAGTTCAGATCTTCGCCTACAAATACGTTCTTAAAATAATCTGTGTTAGTATTCATCTTTAAATCCTCTACTTTCTATTTAGATGAAAAAGAGAGAAGACCAAATATGATCCTCTCTCTCGTAATATACATTGAAAAAGATGCGATCTAGAATACTTGCAATATCAGAAGAACCGCCGAGACGAATGTGATCATAGCATCTGCGATGAACAATCCCGAAAATATGAATGACGTTTTCTCGCATATCTGAGCTTGTTTCAGGGTTTCCTCCATCGCTTTTGTATATTTATCGTAGGCATCTCCGTTGTGATATGCTCGTTCATGCCTGATACTTTTATAATCCTGCATAAACCCGTTATACGCCGCCCCAAACAGTCTCGCTAATCCTAAAAATGCGATCAGGCACAACGCACCAATTAAAACTATTCTCTTTAGCATAATAAATTTCCTCCAATTTCTACAAAAAGTATTGTGACCGCGAGAGCTATTACGCACAGAATAGACGCTGCGGTTGCTACAATATACATAGCGTCTAACAAGTCGTTGTACGCATCGATCTGTGTCATTTTCTCTCGCGCCCTTGTGTAATCCTCATGCGATATGGCTATCAGCCTATCCTCGTCTATCGAAGATATGACTTTTGACAGCCTTCTTTTAATTATCTTCATTACGAAATATTGTACCCACAAATGAGATATAAACACGGACATAACCACTTTCATTGCTTTGGACCATCCGTTTTACTCATATAATATAATGGAATATCGTCGGAATAATCCGGATCGATAATAATCCATGTCCAGTCTGACGGGTTATTCTCAGATTTCCAGTTATCAAAAGTCTTATCACTCCCGCTTATTTTCGAGACTTCGGCTCCAGTGGTGTTATCATATTGATAGTAAACGTATTTCGTTTCGTCGCTTTCAGAAAAACGAGGGGCGGTAATAACCCACCCCTTCATCATTCGTCCACTGCTGTCATAACGAACCCACTTTCCTTGGGTCGACCCTGGCGTTTCTCCTTGGTATACGTATGGGATATAGACGGTCTTGTCGGCGGCAGCTTCACCACCGTTTATAGAATCCAGCCAATACCAATTATCTGTAGATGGATCGTATATCTCGCGTCCCCTTTCGATCCCGTCAGACGAAAATACATTTTTAGGATCGCCAGGTCTGCCGCACCTCAGCCCATTTTCGTACCAATACAATTTGTGTGGCTTTAGATACTGTCGCTTATTTCGTAAGGTCATCATCTACTCCAAGCGGAACAGAATCCCCGTAATATTCGCCAAGCCTAATAACGTAATCAATCCCTTTCGTCGTATCAACCACAGTCATATAGCAATGCAGAAAAAATGGATATTTTTGATAGAACTCCAATGGATCGAGGTCTTCATCCCCCACATCCATGACACCGGTGGTCTTGTCGAAATAAAACACAAGGCTCGCCCATTGCCCAAACATACTATTGCGTTCAATATCTCCGATGCTAAGATCGATCGGTCTTTTCCAGCCCTTTGACATTGCCCCGGTGATCATGTTATAGAAATAGTACTTATGCCGTATTTTTCCTGACGAGTTCTTGTAAATAACACAAGTCCAACCTTTTATCATGGCTCCGGTAGTAGTGTATCGAACCCATTTTCCTTCTGTTGAGCCAGGCTTCTCATCTTGGTAAATATACGGGAACCAGACTTCCTTGTTTTCTGCCTTGGCACCATAGTTGCAGGCATCAAGCCAATACCATGCGTCTGTGGCAGGATCGTATATCTCGCGGCCTCGTTCAATTCCGTAAATAGTATCCCAAATATTCTTTGGATCTCCTGGTTGACCCTGTGGTTCGCCGTACTCGAACCAAAAGTCTCTGTTTCCGATCCGCACAAATTCCATGTGATATTCATTGGCGCTAATCGACAGTATGTTCGCGAATGCGATGATTACAGAAACAAGCATTGCGAAAATTTTCTTCATTTCTTTTTACCCCCTTTTCGCGTGCTTCGGTATATATACGTGATACTCTGGTGAAAACACGACCTTAATCGAGTCTGTCTTAATATGCACAGTGCCTTCATCGAGTTTGACGACCGTCTCTGCGCATTCTGGAAAAATACCGAGTCCATAAAAGCTATTCAGTGCAACTTTGCGGCTGAACGTCATTGCTAGGTTTGCTCGATGTATGGTATCTTCTAGCGCAAACTTAACGCCAGCGAAATAATCGATGACGATCGGCCAGTATATGTGAGTATATAGATATTTTTCCTCCGCGCCCCTATAATTTCTCTTGATGCATGACTTGGAGAAAAACTTGTCACCCCACAATTCTTCGTGAGAGTATACCCAGCCTCTTGCTATTGACAAGCCTGCTACAATATCCCCCCAAGCCTTGTACAGATTATACGGATCGTTTAGACCCTTGGAATAAGAATCATTATAGAATTCTACCGCCTTCTTCACGCGTACCTCGCAATCCTTCGCGTCGGCAATCAGATCTTTGATCGCTCTTGGTGTCATCATTCTGCAAAGGTCCTCTGCGACCTCTTTCGTAAAACCGATTTCTTCGAGTTGCTTAATTTTTGTGCTCATGCTTTTCTCCTTATCCTTCTTTTATAACACGTCTCTTGGTTTCTTTGACATGTTCGATGATATTATCGACATACGCGATGCATTCATTGCGGCATGGGTTTTGCGCCCCATCCATAACCATTTGCAAGCGCAAATCATACAGTTTGTCTATGGCACTGCTTACAGAATTCTTGTTTCCATCTTCGAGATAATGTCTAATTTCCTGATTGTAGTATCGCAGAACGTTCGCCAAGTATTCTCCATACGGAAGGTTTTTGCCGTCGACTAATTTCGCTGCACACTCTGGTGAAATGCCATGGTCTGTGAGTCGCTCTTTGGTGCACTCTTGTAATAGTCTAATTTCAAGCCTATCCAGGAGATTAGCAACTGTATTAAGCGGACCGTTATAGTAATTATCGACAAATATATCGTTCAACAAGCTTTCGTAGCATTTAGCGTCCATAAGTAAACCGTCTGGGCGCCCCCAGTTAAGATTTTTCACCAGTGTTGCTCCGTGATGTTTATCACAAGGGCGCTGATGCTTTGGATCGCAGATCCAATTCATGATATTTTTCAGCCGCATTGATAGCGATTCATACTCATCCACGAATCTCTCGACGACTTCTGGGGACCATTTTTTGTGGTCAATTACTTTATCAATATACTCTTCGGGGAAACCGTTTTCATGTAAGGTTTCTCTTATATATTTACTGTTCATTATTTTTCCTCTTTCTAAGCTCATCGCCTGCGATAATAGCTACTATCCCTATCACGCTCGGCATTCTGCCTTGTGCCATTACATCAAAAAGATGTTGCAATACATACGATCCTACTTCGTCAAGACAAATATCAATCTGTCTTGTTGAACCGGTCGGGACGAATTGCGCAATCTCACCACAAAATACTGACCATTTTGTTCCAAGATACATCCAGTCGTACATGAACGTCAAGTATTGCTCATTGCCTTGTCCGTGTGAACGTATAAAACCGTACACCTCGTTGCAAACCGGATATCCCATTTCCGATTCGATATGATATCCTTTCTTGTCGATGTCCCATACAGATAATAGGTTTGGCGGTCCGACGACTTCGACTGCATCATCGTCAGCCCATAAGGATAATCGAGTTCCGACGCCATCGTAGTTCTGGACCATCTTCCATTTCCCAATGGCTTTCTTTTTGCCATTCTCGTAAATAGTTGCAGAAAATTCATTCATCTTATTTACCTCTACTTTCTATTTTAGATGAAAAGAGAGAAGACCAAATATGATCCTCTCTCTCGATATGCGCATTGAAAATTATGCGACTAGCTCATGGTAGTCGATATATTTCCCAATATCGTCCAATGCTTTGTCTACCATCTCTCCATAATATCCTTTATCGATATATTCTTGAAGACCTCGTCTTATAACATCGTCTGATTCCATCCACAGATATCCCTTGGCGCCTTGCGCGGAATTATACGTTCCTGTGGAAGCTTCGACATATAGCCCACCGCCGCCAACTCCAGGAACTACCGGAGTAAACTGCCCATATTTTCCAATAAACTGGTAGTTATGTCCTTCCGGAATATAATTCTTCAACTGTGCGTTTTCTAGCTCTATGTCTTTTATTTTGTTGAGCTCTTCCTCTGGGATATTATCTCCATATTTCTTAGCGAAGCGTTTTTGCATGGATTTGATTCGGCTTTCGTTTGTCGAGAGCTTATGCTCTTCTTGCGAGACGTCAGGATATCCTTCGTTTTCGTCAAGATATAGCGCTGTCTTGCTTGACTTGAATTCACAATAATCCTCGAAGGAAATAGGCTCTTTTGAGAACATCGCCTTGAAAAGGAATGGCGTAGAGAACCTATCGCCAGTCGCTGTCCAGGGGGTACGCCAGACTCCTTCGCTATCATATCCAATAGGACCCTCGAAATCCGCGTCGTATGCAATATAGTCCGCGTCGTTTAGCAGAACCATTTTCTTGTAGGTCGATTCATGCTCGAATTCATACCCATATTTTCTACCAAATTCGATGACGAAGTTGATAATATAGTCGTCGGCGTTTGGTATCTTGATACTGTCGGTCTTGATATGAATGACCTTGTATCCACGCTTTTCGACTTCCTCCTGCAGAACGCACATAAATAACGCCCCGCGCAGAGCGACGATGTTGTTTTTGTTTCTGGTGTCCCTGAAAGGATTGTCGAATTTTGCTGACGTCAACCCATATACAGAGTTAATAGCCAGCTTTAGCGCCTTGGCTAATTTCTTAGCCTGTTTTGGGTCTATCAAATATTTAGCAAGCTTCCCCTCGAATAAGTCTTTCGCCTTGTCGAACTCCTTATGCTTGATAAATATACGCTCGCGCTTTAAATCGCTGTAGCGCTTTGTATATTTACCAAATGCATTCAGATTCTCCGCGCTTGTTGGATGATGCGACGCAGAGTCTAGTAGTGCGACATTTTCATAATATCCCGGAAGAGAGAATATCCTTCCACCAAACCCGACATCAATATCCTTGTACATATTGTGGTATTTTCCATCTTCTGGATTATACTTGAATTCGTAGTCCGGGAATTGATTATTGTTGTTTGGATCATATGGAAGCTCTTCTCCCGCTGAGTTCCATTGGCGCCCAGTCTTAAGGTCGGTATAGACCAAATCCGGGTTCTTTTCATCTCCGAAAATGATCTTTGTTGTTAATGTATTGGTCGTTGTGTTGACGCTCATCCCGGCAATATCCGCCAGAATTTGCCTTGCGATCCAATCATCCTCGTTGGCGTCCCATACAGCTTCTGTCGCCGCAACATCGTTTCCGCAATATAGGGCGACTTTCGGGAAATCCTTTTCCTCAACAGTCTGGTCCCATTTGATATGAAAACGTCCTAGTTCGAGGTGCTTTATTTTTAGCTTGATCTCCCACCACTTCAGGCTCTTCTTTTCCGACAAGAAATCGAAGACATCCGTATAGGAGAGATTGTATGCGCCGGCAAAATATGAGTCCTTCTTCTTGCTGATTATGTCTTGCGACAATCGGTATAGCTCCATATTTGTATACCCAAGCATCGCCGCATATAGCATGTGATTGTCATATTTTCGGCAGTTGTAGCCGACGATCCGATATGATTCGACAAAACGACGAACTTCACCTGCCGTTGGATTTATCATAGAATGGATGCAGTCTCCTTTTCCCTTCTTTTTCCAACAAATAACGAAAAGATTTTTAAACACCTCAGTATCGAAAATGACTATAGGTTTCTTTTCGTCGCTCGCCCCGGATATGATTGGTTGGATATCATTCTTTCTATCGCAACTTTCGGCGCTTTTGCAACAAAAATGCATTTGCGATACGACGTCAAGACAGCGCACGCTTTGGTTGTGGCTGGATAACGCAAACGACAATATTTTCGAAGTCAAATCCCTTATATCATACACAAACGACTCGTCGGCATATGCATCGTCGAGGATCTTCTTAATATAGTCGACTTCTGGTGCTGTGTGTCCATGGTGCTTTTTTTCTAAACATCTTGCGATCATATTTCGCAGGTGTTTTTCGTTTTCAAATTTTAATTCCGTAATGCACTCCTTCCTTTTTGCCTTTGGCAGCCCTGACGATATTTCTTTGATCGGAATATCATTGCATAAGGTAAGCTTGCGCCTTAGCTTAAAACCATCGCTTGTCAAAGACTTAAATTTGACTTCGACATTTTCTCCGGCAAATCTTGATAGCTCGCCAATATCGCCAGTGTAGTAGTAGTGAAGATGCAAACCACCACCTTTTGACACCTCGCAATATGTCTCAGCCCATTCGGACGCGGCTTCTATATTTTTCTCCAGCGACTTTGAACCATCTGGATTTTTGTGGTCGAAGTCCAAAACAACTTCGTTTTCTGGGAGCATCGCATAGTGGCACTTGGACGTGTCGATGTCGCATAATCTCGTGCTGACGTTGTCCCAAGAATATGAAGGCTTGTCGTCTTGGTTGGCGTATTGGGCTACGCAGTCACCATGTGTCGAATCGAATAAGGAAGGCTGCGATTTTAAAACGATCCACGAAGAATTATCGTCTTTTTGTTCTTGAGATGACACATCATCGTGCGGATTTGTAAATTTGTCTTTGATAAACCCGCTGTAATATTTCCTCAGATGAGATTTGTCTATCCAAACATCTTCCTCAAAATTCGAGAAATAGTTCTTTATCTCATTCTGGAAATCCATCATTCGCATAGGAGATTTTAGTTTTGCTTCTTCTGCATATGCGGAATACATCTTCCATAATTCTTTCAGCGTAAAACCATCTTTTTGCAAGAGCTCCAAGAGATATGCATCGACGAACCCATACACCGGATTTGTCATTTTTATCATCGCTTCCGGAATATAGTCGTCATAGTAATCATAACCCAAGGAATTATACACCTCTAGGCAATGATATGCTATTGCCCCATATTCATATGTTACGTCGTTGATGAGCTGGTCATACCGCTTTCTTGGTATTTTCTTTCCAGACGGATATACGTCGATTAATCGTCTGATCAATCCGCTCAAGCTATCCGTTATTTGAACCGGATAGTTGCTCGACAGAAATAAGAACGTGTTGAAATTGGCGAAATATCCGTCTCGGTGCTTTACCGCAACGAACAGTTCCTCGTGTGAAATAAGCGTATTCAACTGGGAATTATCGATAATCCTCGACAAATTCCCATCTGATTGGATGCCTACCAATGGGTTATTTCTGAACGGCTCTAAAGAGAAGCTGTTGCTTTCCTTAACGATTTCCTTCGCAATGAAGGATGTCGTATAGCCCTTAAAGAGCCCTCGAATAATATCCATGATCGTTCCTTTGCCTGCGCCCGGTTTGCCGTAAAACACCAGGAACTTCTGTATTTTCTTGGAGTCTCCGGCAATGACTGATCCAATAGCCCATTCTATTTTACGCCTTTCGCCAGGGTCGTATAACGTGCCGACAAGCTCGTCATACGCGGAAATATCCCCTTTCGCCAAAGGATATGGAAGCTTGAAAGACGCATAGTCTTCTTTATGCGTCTCTTGGTTAGAAAAGAATACATGCTGATTTAAAATGCAAAAGTTCGCGCGAAGCTGTTTTTGCACAAACTTATGCCATTTATCTATAGCGCCAGAATCGGAATCTATCATCAGAGCAGTCTTTACGCTCTTTTTTTGCCTATCTTGCGCCTCTGCCTTCTTTTCTTCCTCAGCTCGCACTTCCTCTGCGTATTTTTTGAGTTCATCGTCGACCCTGTTGATGACGATCTGCTCATCCGTTAGCCACAGTTGGGATTCTTCATCCCATATCGCATAAAAATCATTCGCACGGGTCATTATATCCTGCGAATGGTTGTTTACGATAAAAGAGGGATAAACCTCAAGGGCTTTCCCTCTTTCTCGATATTTCGGCTTTAGGATATCCATAGCTTACAGGCAGAATGGATCGGCGAAAGGATAAAAATCTATAGTTTTTGCACTCATATAGTCGTGGAACTGCAACCATATTGGCTGACGCCTTTGGTCTGGCTTTTCGACTCCATCTGGTATCGGAAAAAACCCACCATTACCGCGAGCATCGTATTCGCGATCAAGTATTCTATAAATTTTATCTTCAATATTAAAGTCATTCGCATAGGTGTCCTCCACGCCTAAACCGGAATTGTCAAGCAGCTCTATCACCAGTTTCGCTGCGTTTTCTAGCGAATCGTCGCCGTCAACCTCAAATAAGTATTTGCTCGACAGAGATAGAAGGACTTCTAAAACGTTTGCTTCGTGTTCAGTCCTTATCGAAAAACGTTGCCTAAATGCCATTGCGTCCATATATCTATCCTCGTCGGTAGACACGCTCCATCGAAATGGTGTGTAAAATAACCTGTTCAATATCTTTTGATGCGACTGCTCCCAATCTTTTGGAAACATGCTCTTTAAGATTTGTTCATAGAAGCTCATATATTAATATCCTCCGCCAACAATTTTGTTTATTTCGAAATCCATTTCTACATCATAGTTTATGACATACATGATCGGTTCGTCTTCATCGGCTAGAAATTTCTTAATATTTTCTTCACCGATCCATTCTGGATATTCAAACGGATCGCCGTTCTCGTCTAGCAATACCCCATCCTCAGTTAGGTCCAGATCTTGCTGATTATGCACGTAACCAGACTCGAAAAACTCGTCTTTCGTTACTATTGCTATTCCGCCCGGATTTGGAGCGGGACCTTGAGGATCGTCATGGAAATTTTCTACGAAATCGTCCTCATCATAAATTAGTAGCTCGTCTCCCATAATATGTTCTCCTTCATTGTTCTTTTGTTGTTCGTGTTGTTCGTATGTAGTTACTATATTTTCCATCTCTTCGGCGAATCTTCCGCCTTTGTCCCATCCGCGATATATACGGAGGGCTCTGTTAAAAGATTCGTCAGCATTCTCGTCCCGTTTTTTCTCCAACTCATTTTTCATTTTTAGTTCGTGCAGTTGGTCTTCTAATTTATTTATCTCGCTAAGCAAACGGTCTATTTCTTTTTCATTGTTTTTAAAACCGACGTTCATTCCATGTATTGTGCCGATCACGAAACCACTTCCAAATAATGCACAACCAAACAAGATACTCGTTATGTTCATTGTTCCTACCTCTTTCTATATTTTTAAAACGGAGGCGCGATGAAAATCATCAACGCCCCGCTTTTCCGTGAATGAATTTTTACAAAATGATTGGTATGATGCTTGCTGTTAGTTAATTATCTATGCAATTATGCTGTTTCGCCAAGACGTCCATAGACAGGCGCCTTGTCGATATTGAAGTCGATCAATAGACTTCCATTGCTATCCAATCGATCTCTCCAATATTCGAAAGTGTCATCGTTTAGAGGTGTGTTGCCGCAGAACAATGTAGGTTTGTTCATTGGTTCATTTCCTTTCCTAGGCATCCAACCCATGACCAGCCCTGAGTCTGTTGGATGGATCCCAGAATCAAGCATACCATACACTCGGTTCAGCGACAAGAATCCACCCGCGTTTACGAGCGCCCTTGCCATGTTTTGGACACTCATCAAATGGACAACTGCTTCAGTTGCTGATTCTGATGGACGCTTAGTGTACAACCTGCTTATTTCTACTTCCTTTACTGGAGCTCGGTTTTCTTCTTTTTCGACTTTGTCGAGATACCGATTTGATTCTCTCTCCTCGAAGAAAGTATTGTCTGCGGCTTTTCGATATCCGTCGATCTCAGAGTTCAGTGCGACAATCGCTGCAGCGTACTTCGCAAGACGTACTTTGAGGACATGATGCCCCCATAGCATAGAGGTAACACCACTGCCGATAAGAAGCACTGGGATGATATATTGCTTTACGATGTTGACAGTTGTTTGTATTGTAAGCGTAATGCGATCCTTGTTGGCATCTATTTCCGTATATTCTTCAGGACAAGTTTCTTGGCAGATCTTTATTTGCCTTAACTTACTATTATGCTCGTCGAGAACGTCAGACACTTTCAATGTCGCCTTGCAAGCGCCAACAACACCTGCGATAATCGAGACGACCCCTAGACCTTCGAAAAGCTCCGGGGCGTGTTCACCTATCCAGAGCTTTCCTACATTATACATTTTGTAAAAATTCATTCGTTATTCCTTTCTAGTTTAGTTTACCACGGATACGCTAGGCCATATAATAATATAGCCTTCTCGCATTATTTGGACGTTCGCTTTCTTCGTGTCTTCGAACGTCCAACCGAAGTTGTTATCGGTAAATTGGCCGATTTGACCGACACATTCGAGCAAATCCCCGATAGTAGCCCAGCCGTATTTAGCCGCAGTGTCTTGCATTGACGCGATCACTTGCTCAGCGTCTACACGCGTTCCAAATACGAGGTCCGTATATTTGACATTGCTTTTTTGGATTTGCTGGGTTTGCGTTTGTTGTGGAGCTTGTGAGTATTTCTTGTAATTATACCCCTGGTACGTACTATAGTTCACGTATCCGTTTGCTCTGTTATTAACAGTCGCATTCCCGTACATCATTTTTTCTAACGTACCGGTTACGACCGAGATAACCATCCCCTTAACAATAGGAACGACTATCTCTTTAGCTGCCCATGCGAATGCGGTCTGTAGGTCTTCCGCGAAGAAGGCCTTGCGAAATTTAGTCCCGAAGCTTCCGTCGCCTTTCGTGCGCAATGGGGCGCTTAAGGCAACTTTTTTTATTTCTCGGATAGGCTTGTCCGGGTTCGGAGTATTAAGATTAACCTGATATTTGCTCATTGGCACCTCCTAAAGAGACCATAATCGACGGATTGCGGTTAGCTATTTCATTTACCGCTTTCTCGACAACAGTGTCCGTTAACTTCTTTGTGTGCTTTTCAAAGAATTTCGCCGCACGGTTCTTCATTTTTGCACCGATTCCAACGAGCCTTGTCTTTGGTTCATTTCCTCCGTTGACCGCCTCTGAAACTGCATCTTTGACAGTTTCTTTGATAGTCTCGACGGCTTCCTCTTTTGCTTCAGACGCTTCCTCTATAACCGCGTCTTTAGCCTTAGAAGTGGCGTCAACGATTTTTACGACGATTTTGTTTTCCTTGACCTTAGGGTACACCAGTTCCCCGAGCTTGTACGCACCGTATAGTGCCAACGCACCTGTCGCGAGCTTAAAAACACCGTACAAAATATTCATTTACTTTTCTCCTTTTCTTTTAGCAAAAAAAAAAGAAGCCAAATGGCTATATAAGCCACTTAGCTTCTGCTTGAGTCTGTTACTTCTTCTTCGGTTCTTCTTTAGGCTGATCTACTGCCTTTTGAGCTTCCTCCTTTTCTTTCGCCTGTGCTTCCATCTGTGCTTTCAGTCGAGCGACTTCCTCCTTCAACTTTTCATTCTCGTCTTCAGCGTATTTCTTTTCGAAATGCTTCTTGATCTTTGAAGCGATGAAATGTGCTGCTTCATCGACCATGATGCCAATTCCAAAAGACGTAGCGTCAAACGACCATGCGTCGTTAAAATCGTTGCTGCTGCTGTTGTTGTTGTCAAATGGTGTAAACGGTTCAAAATTAGTCATGTTGTTCTCGTTGTTCATAAAATTACCTCTTTCTTTCTAAACCGGAGATAGATGTCTACTATCTCTCGTTATGCACATTGAAAAAAATGCGAGTAGCCCATTCCATTGCTAGTTTGGACTACTCGTTTTATCTGTAATATATTGCATTTTATGCTTGCCAGGTAGGTTAACTAACTCGATTTATCGTTGTTCGTAGCTACCACATCCATAGGGCAATTCCTTGGTTATCTCCAAGAAATACCCATCCGAGTCGTAGAATCTTGTACAACATGGGAATCCCCCATATTCGCACATATGCCTACAATTCAGGCATGTTCTTTCAGTACCATGTGGATGGGTTACTTTTAGTGTCCCCTATAAGGGGATACACCTCATAATCTACGCACGTGACGGCCTCGCCCCACGGCGCCATTATAGATTCGAAACGCGGCTTGATCAGCCCGTGTCTCTTATAATCCCACCCTAGGCATTCGCCAGCATCGCATTCTTCAAGTCCTAGCTTGTCTGCCAAGTCGTTCCAATTCGCCTGTACGACATCGTCGAATGGACACGAATACTGCTGTTCAATCATTTGCTGGTTCACAAAATTGAACGATTGTTGAACGTTGGCTCTGCATGAACGATACCATCTATGCATCGGTTTGTCATAGAATGGGCTATCGCCATACCCAGTGGTTTCGAATGTGCTAGGCTGCGAGCCTCTAGCTTCTTGCGCTTTTTCTTGCGCGTGATCCGCTGCGATTTCGCGGTCAATTTCCTTAACCTTCTCTTCGCCGACGAGTTGCTTCGTTTTCTCTCTAAACTCCTCGGCATTCTTTGTGGTTAACGCCAAAGCTGCTGTTACGGCGGATAGCCGTTTCAGGCTGATGGCTAGCCCAGCCCAGAAACAGCCAAGTCCGCCGGCTATGAATAGAGCCGGTTTCCAATATGCCTTCGCGGCACACACAACCGTTGTAGAAATAGGAAGCTTAACTTCCTGTTCTTCTTCGGTTTCCTCTTCCGTTGCTTCCTTGACTTCCTCTTCCTCGACGATGATTTCCTCATCCTCGTCTTCATCGTCATCAATGAATGTTCCGTCTACGTATTCATCTAATTCTTTTAGCGCCTTGTCACGTTCCTTCTCAAGCTCTTCTGCCTTTCTTTTCAAGGCTTCTTGATCTCTGATCTTCTGTTTCTCTTGCTCAAGAAGTTCTTCGAACTTTGGCGTTGCTTTCGCAGTTTCGTATCCGCCAAAGATAACGAAACCCGTTCCAAAAACCGCCAATATGCTCGGCGAATGTACCATGATTTGTTTTCCTACTGTCGCGGCAATTCCTTTTGTTGCCGCCATTAATGCAATACTCATTGATTTTCTCCTTTTCTTATTTTCTTGTTGTTTCTCTGTAAATTCATTCTGTAAATATGTAAAAAAATCATAAGTAAAACCTACCTTTCATTATACAATTTGAAAAACTAGCGAAAATAGGCTAAAAAAAAAGACACTTAACGTGCCTTTCATGTGTAGCAAGTCTTAGAACAATTTGATCTTTGGGATAATCGTGAATGCCTTCGATTTGAGGATGTTGGACTCCTCGTAGTTCAAAATCATGAACATCATACCTATCGACGTTAAGCACCCCAGTAATGTGTTTGGATCGCTCTTTCTGATCCACTCTTTCATTGCGTCTGAGTTGGAACAATCCAATTCGTGCTGCGATGAAAGAGATCTCTTGTAAGAGTCTCTTCCTTTCATTAACTGCGCGAGTGCTTCGCACATCCCCTTGTATGCGTTCGATCGCTTGTCTGTCTTCTCCATCTCTTTAAGAAGTGCAATGATCTCTCGATCAAAGATGTCCTGTTCGTTCATAAAAATACCTCTACTTTCTCATTATGCAACTTGAAAAAAGCGCGCTTTTCAGAATGTACCCTTTTTGGCTCGTTCGACGCAGCGATTCATCTTAAACTCTATTTGTTTGTTTATCTTGTCGATGTTAAGCATACCGTTCGCTGCAAGATAGACAAGAAGCGTGCACAATACATCGCATGATTCATCAAAGATATTGTCCTTGATGCTTCCATTGCGTTGCTGCTTAACTACGCTCTTTTGAAAAGCCGAGCACTCTGCTATTAGCTCGGACATTTCTTCGATGGCATACATCGACTCGTCAAGTTGTCTATCTTGAGTTTTCTTCCACTCCGCGAAATTTCTTATCTTTTCAAGAAGCGCCGCTAATTTGACGCCCTCAAGTTTTGCATTGGTTTTGTTCATTTTCTATCATCCTCTCTAAACGAAATCGTCATCATTACAAAAAATCCAATAACACTAATGATTAACAATAACTCCATAACTTTCTCCTTTAGAAAAAAAAAGAAGACCGTGGAAAGGTAGTAGAGGTAGGTAGCACGGTCTTCTCGTATATCATACGGGTGGTTGCTAGGCACACTCCGTGGACTTGATAAAATTTATGTAAAAATCAGCGAGGATATTGTTAACATCTTCGAGGTCGATTATGTATTCCTCGACTCTATGGTATGGCATCGTGATTGTTACAACGCCGTTAATATTGCCTTTGCTAATATCTACTTGGGCGTTACCGATTTCCAGCGTGATTCCTTCATCGTCTATTGAACTATTTACAATGTACTCGTTTTTACTATGGATCATTCGCTCTGTTAATGACCACAATGTACTTGCATCGACATTGTTTAGACTAATCAAACTTTTTATATCTATTAACGTTTTTTCGATCCACTCTTTAAGTTCCATGGCGTCTTCCTTTCTTCGAAAAAAAAAAAGAAGCTTAGTTAGCTTCTCGTTCGTTGAGTCTTTCGATAGTCACCTTAATGTTTGTTTCCATAATCTTCTGTGATACGATCGGCATTGTAACCACGAGCCCTGCTCCAATAACAGTCATAGGTCTGTTCTTGTAGTAGTTGCCCACGGTGCACAATAACCCACCGCAAAATGCGATTGCGTTAACAGTCATTACGGCTGCTGCTTCAATATAGTCGTTTCCGAGTGCTTCTCTAATGCTTTCTTTGATGTTTGTGAACATGATTTATTCCTCCTGTGTTCTTATCTTTCATTATACGCGTTGAAAAAAGCACGAGTAAAACTTTTGACAAAAAAAAAAGAAGCTTTTAAAGCTTCCTTATTGTTTGAATGTTTACCATTTCAATTTCTTCGCTCATAAACTCGTTACAAGTCTCGATTGATTCTATAACGTAAATACGATCCTTGTCGTACATGTAAGCGAGATATTCACTCCCACTCAGGTACGTATATGCGTGGCTTGGATGCGCTTCGACAATCTTATCGAAGAGCTTCTTCACCAACATACGCGCCTTGTGGGGCTCTCTCGTGTATGTCATGCTGACAATCTTAGCGTACTTATCGCCAATAGTCTTAACTGATACTGTAACTCTATAGAACGTATCCATAAAAATTCCTCCTAATTACCTTTCATTATACGCATTGAAATAGTTACGAGTATCTTCTCTTCTCTTTCGGTATGTCTTTCCACAGCATCCCAAGCGCTTTTCGACGTGCTACTACTGTATTGTTGCAGACTCCTACGGTACCCTCGATGTACCTATTTGGGTACCCTTGCTTGATTAATTCATCGATTTTGTTGTGTTTCTTTTCAAGATGCTTCCCGAATGGCGTTGGCACGCCTATTTCTTGGGCAATGTCGTACACGACGCTGTACGAGACAAAGTGCTCTTTTGCAATATCTCTATAGTATTCTCCAGCCTTGAGCTTCTCGACTATGTCCGGGTATTTTTCTGCTCTTGTTAATTTCTCTTTTGGCATACAATTCTCCTTTTTAATAAAAAAAAAGAAGCTTAAATTAGCTTCTCGCTTCTCTAAGTTCTTCAATAATGTTTCCGTTTAAAGCTGTTGCTGGTTCTCTTACTTCTCTAAACGATACGCTAGCATAATCATTCCATCTAACGCTTTAACGGACCCATTCTATCAATCAACTCGTCGATAGAAAGGATTGGATTCTCTTTTGCGTTACACTTTTCGCAAAGCTCATCAAATGCCTTTCTTGTCTTTTCGAGTGATGTAAAATAAGTGCCTGTCGTAATGTCAATGTACTTTGTGTCAATGCTCTTCTGGTATACGTTAACTTCGTAAAATGTCATAATAATAATTACCTCTACTTTCGTTATACGAGTTGAAAAACGCACGATGTGAAATTTTTTGTAAAAAAAAAAAAGAAGCTTAGATTAATACTTCTCTCTAAGTTCCTCAAAAATGTTTCCGCCTAGTACGTAATACGGGCGTTCCATTACTCTCATTGATACGCTAGCATAACCAGTGCTATTGGTTTCGTTTCGACACTTCTCTGCAATACGACCGTCGATCTGAAAGAATGGATTCTCTTTTGCGTTATACTTTTCGCAAATCCTCTCGAATTCCTTCAATGCCTGTTCGTATGATGTAAAGTAAGTCTGTCTGCTGATACCAATACCTCTTCTGTTGATGCTCTTCTGATACACACTGATTTCATAAAACTTCATATTAATTACCTCTACTTTCATTATACGCGTTGAAAAACATACGAGACGAAATTTTAGTAAAAAAAAAAAGAGCAGTAAGCTCTTTCTGCTAGTGTCTTTTCTTCGATACAATGCTAGCGAATGTTTCCAGTCCTTGTACGGCACGTCGTGCGTCCTGATATGTGCTACCAGCCACCATAGTCTCAAGAATATTAAATCCAATCGCTTCTCCAAATGTCTTCGGTTTATAGTCTCTTGAGTTATGGAGGGCTGATGCCCCTCTTTTCGCACTAATACCATAATAAATGCTGTCTTCGATAGCTTCTCTCGCGTCCTTGTCCGCCAGTGCTTTTCCTACTGCTTCAAATAATTCGAACATGATTTATTCCTCCTGTGTTCTCATTATGCACATTGAAAAAGAAGCGAGATGAAAATTAGACAAAAAAAAAGAAGCCTATTTAAAGCTTCTTGATTTTCTGATCTCTTTAACCATGTTTCCGTTTAAGTGGTAATATGGTCGTCCTCTCTCTACGAGTGACACGCTTGCATAAGCGACATCTTGGTTAGTGACGTTGCTACATTTGTGATCAATGTAATGAGTCCAAGTCAAGACTGGCAATGAGTGTGCATTATATTTCTTGCACAACTCTTTGTAAGCCTGCTCAGCTTCTTCGATTGATGTAAAATATACCTCAGTGCTGTTTCCAAGTCTATCTCTGTTATTCTCCGTGTAAACTCTTACTGCGTAAAACTTCATATTAATTACCTCTACTTTCATTATACGCGTTGAAAAACATACGACTTCGCGTTGAAAAACATACGACTTGTTAAAGCAGAGGCAAAAAAGAGGCAGATTGAAAAACCTACCTCTAAAAAGGAGAAAATTCTATTCAAACAGACGGGTTGACGTTCTCGCCTGGTTGAAGCTTTGTTGGAACGACCATAAGCTGGACGATCTTTTTGTCTTTTACGTCATCAAGATTGACTTGGCTTAGGTCGAATACGCATTTTCCGGTATCGTTGTCGATATAGAATGCACCCATATCGCAAGTGGTCATGGATTTTTCAGGAATGCCTACAACAATGCTTTTAAGAAGACTAGCAATCGCGGCAACAAACGAGATTGAGAACAAATATCCCCAATTCACCTCACTTACGGTCATTCCTACTGTTATGCCGCCAGCCATGGTTTGAGCGAATGTCCATAGCGCTCTTATCAATGCTTTCTGCGTAAAATCAAGGATAGCGCTCTTTTCGTATTTGCTGATCATACTAAGGTTTTTCCTTTCAGTTCTTCATGAATTTTGTCACCCGTAGAGTTTCCTCCGAGAGAATGATATGCTTCCCACGTATCGTTCATCTCTTGGAATTCCTCCTTAGGGATTGTATCCCCGTCCTTGTACTTTTCGTGAAAATGTTCGAGCCGCGCACGAAGAAGCACAGCCACCCCTATTCTGATGGCACGCACAGAACTCGACATTCCGCGAAATCTTGTTAACAATGCCCCGACAATAATACCTATGATTGTTCCATACACAGGCATTACGAAAGGGCTAAGCAGGCTCCACATTAGGTTCATCCTCCTTGATCTCTTCGGCTCCAACGCAAATACCAGTGATGTTGTCGAAAGTCGCCATGAATTTCACAGCATTCCTTCCCTTGTACATTGCGCCTGTGATCTTGTCAAAGAAATACAGCTTCCCATCGACAACGTGAGGTCCGTAGACCATGTCCCCGTTATAGTTGTACCTTACCCATTTTCCTTCCGTCGACCCGGGAGTTTCTCCCTGATATACGTATGGGATATAGACATCGCATTCTACAGCAGCTGTACCGTCCTTGTGAACATACTTCCAACCATCTACAAAATGTTCCCCCGGGGTCGTAATCTTCTTTCCTTTTTTGTAAAGGAATGGTGTGATGTTTTGTCCTTCGCCTTCCCAGAAAATGCCATTCTTAGCCTCGTCGCTATTCTCGTCTTCGTAGGAAATCCAAGGAAGCTTCCCATGCTTTTTCCAATTTGACCGACGGAGCAAATTTGGCTTTAACTGAGGCGGATTCTTCAAATTATCCAAGACGGAAAATTGAACCCCATCCGCTCCTGCAGGAGTACATTCGACGACCATATGCATGGCGTCTTTGTCAGAGCTGTCTGTTTCTTTCAGCGTGACAGCATTCCTTAATCCTACATAAATGCCGCAATGCCCGGGAAACCAGACAAATTCCCCCGGGGTAATTTTTGAAAAATCTTCAGATACATCGTAGCATAGATTAATCATTCCCGTCTCGTTGACGTCGGGAACGCCATTGGATGCGTACGTTGCACCACCATTCAAGCTGCTATCGTCAAAGCTAAATCCCCACAAAATAGCCTTGATCATACATACGCAATCCGCTGCAAAATACTTTGACGTAGTAGCCATCAAAACCTTTTTTCTATCAGGTTTGGAGTTATATGCTCCGCCTGAGTTTACCATGAGCCTATTTTTGTTTTGTTGATACATAGGCCATCCCCAGGCACCCAGCCCGTAAATAGAAGGCGTATAGCACCATCTGACTAAAATATCGATAAAGTCTTTCTTATTGTAAATAATCATTTGAACTCCTATTCTATCATGTCGGACAAATCATATGAAGATTCACCGAATGTATACGAATTGTTTTGCGGATCGAGTAAATCCAAATTCATGCCAATGCACGTGTAGTAACCGTCGATCCCATGAGGAGGACTGTATATCCTATATGAACAACCCAGTCTCATCTCTGTCAAAGAATCATCCACTAAATGCAAATCGACGGCGTTTATTGTTATCGAAACAGATGGCTCGCATTCAGACAGCAGGGTTGCTTCAGCATATTCCCTAAGCTCGCTTTCCGTCTCAATCTCGTAGTCTTCGAGAATATCCATGATAAGCCCGTATTTTTCGACTGCGTCGTCGTTCTTCACAATATTGCCGCTTATATGAAGCCCGTCCTTGCCTATCGGCAAAATAGCTGTCACAACGCTGGACGCATCTGTAAAAATAGTCAAGTCTAGTAGATTCTTGCCGAATTCTATGGTTTGGTTTCCGATTTCGTTATAGCTGCTTACATATGATAGACCGACAGAGCCGTCGCTGTAGTACTCTGGCTTCAAATATCCACCACATTGTTCTATTATGGAGTTGATGAGATCACGGCATTTTGTTGGAGGCTCGTCTTCGTATACAACTTCTGTCGTAATGTCTGAATCCACATAAAATATGCTGCGTGAACTCCAGGACTCGGGGAGTTTTGCGTTGTATTCGTCCAATATCTTTTTAAACAAATCCCGTGCAGCTCCTGTAAAGCTAAATTCGCTGTAATTGTAGTATATGTCGCTAAGATATGACAAAAAGCCTTCGGCGTTTATCGTTCCCGTCAGGTTAAAATCAGATTCATCGTCCACGATTCGACCTCGAAATATGGTCTCCTTTCCTTGGCGAATATCAATGTTCCCCTGCATCGTTGTCAAGAAGCTTCCCATTGAATTCTTTGAGGGAATTTCTAAGGATAACTGATCCGAGGAATTTATGTCTTTTGTAAGATTCGCCTTCAGAATCCCCAAGTCTTCGATGTATGGCGAATATATCATCTGACCGCCATAATAGATTGAATACCTTTGTCCTCGCGGAGCTTCTTCAGGAGGGGTTATTCCTTCAGTAGTATCAGAGCTTTCGGTAAATTCTAGCGTGGTAGAATAGCTTATTGCGTCGTTTGGATCCATTCTAGTCCAGAATTTATACCCGTTTACGCTTAGCGTTCCAGAGCCACTCCCCCCAATTTGAAGGTTTCCAGCGTAGATGTCGACCCAGGCTGTCCCTGAGCATACCCCTAGCGCAAAATCAGCTTCGGAAGACACTCCGTTGAAGGATATGGTGAATCTTCTGCGGTTGTGATTATACGCAGAATATCCGTTCATCGCGGCGCTCTTCTGCCATTTATAATAAAGTGTTGTAGAACCCGCCTCGCTCCCTTGACCAAGCCAGCAAATAACCCGAACTGCATACCACATGTTTGTCGTAGAATATGCTTTCCAGTTGCCGATCTCTTGGGCAGTTGCCTCGGAGTTAGCTGTCAAAACAAATGTCATAGGCTTCCTCTTCTAAAGCGAATCGTCACTTTTGCGTTTCCGCTAATATCGCACCGATACATTTGGTCGTCGTAGATCATAAGTTCTGGAAATGAGTTCTCTCCAGAATATGCCGTAAACGATTCGTGTTCGCTTAAGCCTTCAGAGACAGGATATAGCTTTATTACAACACTTTCGCCAGAGGTTAAATCGACGTCGAACGTAGGCATGACGGGCATCGCGCTTCCGTGAAAAATGATACTCTTATCTCCGTTTACTTCCGCAGCATTTAGCGACCTATTGTCTAAATAATCCCCCGGGAAAAATATAGGATCCCAAAATGGCTCTTGCTCCGAGGAACGATATAGATACTTATACGGATTCAGATTATACCCGATCTCGTATTTTGTTCCGTGCCCGTCATTACTATGAGTCCACGATTTAACGGTTATTCTCCCTTGATAATACCACAATGGGTCACGGTCAATTATAACCTTGCACGTTCTTCCATGTAAAATATTGGCTATCCTGCTACGAAGCCCATACGTCTTGCCAAGGCTTTGTCGATACGGCAAAAATGTTATCGATCCTTCACGCTGCTTATAAACCGGAAACCCGGAGACAGCAGTAGATAAATCTATTATACCGCTGCCCCCAGGAACCTCTGCGTAATTTGATTTAAACTCAGGAGGGTCAATAACTGGCAATCCTTCAGGCACCAATCCGAAATCCAAATATGAGTTGTAGGCGACTTCTTGCATTCCCGCGTGCTCGCCGACTACAAACGTGACGGAATTAAATCGCCTAGCTACCTTGTTTATCTCGGTATGTCTGCTTGCGTATACTGAATAAAAGCCATCAGTCATCTTCTTCGTCTCCTGTTTGTGTCACGACCTAGCCGTGTATTCATTTTTTGTGATATAGACCCGACCAGTTCACCAGAGTCCATTACCACGTCCATTTTCATAGCTCCTCTTAACGAGGTAACCGAGTCGTCAAGCCCACGAATAGCCCTTATGACACGTGCATCGTTGTATCGTTGCGCACGCCTTCGTTCGGAATCCATTATAGAAATCTCGTGGTTGACTGAAGCCATTACAGCAGACCTTCTAGAGAACATTCTCTTTGCCTCGTTTACCCCATTTTGAAGATTCGATGAATCAAAGACTGGCGATACCACAGGCTCTATCGTTTCGTCGTTCATATAGCTTTGAACCCCGTCCATTGCGATCTTCGTCGAGGCGATTATGCTTCTTGCGAGTGACGTAGAAGAGTCTATCGCCTTATCGGCTTTATCGTCAATGCCGAGCCCAAGGCTGACCGACCAATATTGCCCAATTTCTCGACCGATTTTTGACGGAGAATGCTCTTGCATAGCGGCACGCGTCTCAGAAATAACAGCCTGAGCCATTGATCTTGCCGCATCGACAGGAATATACTTGAATGCAGCGATTCCATTTGCAAGCCCTCTATCGAAGTTTTCACCAGTAGGATATGCGTCGCCTACGATCCCTTCGGTTTCAGCTGTAAATTTCTCATGCAACGAAGACAATGAAAAAACCGGAACTTCTTGCGTATCGTCAAGACCTTGGCTAAGCTGCGTCATGAAATTTGTGCCAGCGTCAAGACCGTGTGCTCCAAGAAGCTCATTAGCGTCAACACCCATTTCGTTGCAAATAGACTGAAGCTCAGCCATCATCCCAGCCTTATCGAGGTTCTCGAAATATGAATCGAAATCGCCCATACCTACGTCAAGCGCCGACATGAAAGAAAATGCGTACGCTGATCCCTCTTCTTCGCCGGCGGCAGAAGCTTCATCGGTTCTTGGAGTAAATGTAAACGTGTGGTCTCTAACACCCTCGTCGCTGTCGCTGCCTAGTTCAAATTTGCCGCTATGCTTAAATCCTTCGGTAAATGCATTCCCAGCTTCTTCGCCAGCTTTCTCGGCGTCCTTGTTAAAATTAAGAAGATTGTTTCCCCAAGCCTTGATTTTGTCGATGCCTTTCGTCAAGTCGACATGTGGAAGACTAAACGCTGACTCGAAAATATCGTTTATCTTTTGGGATACCCATCCTCCAAAATCAATCAAGGCATTCCACAATACATCCGCAATTCCGTCCAGCAGCTTTAAAATAGTTCTTAATATTTTCGGTGTATACTCTGGTATTGCATCGGCAATAAAATTAACAAGCTTGCCGACCGCCCGCAGAATATCCCTAGCGATTACTGGAATCCATAATACTATGAGATTTAGCAGCTTTTGGAATATGCTTTCAAGAGTCTTTACAATACTTGGAAGCGCCTCGTTCAATGCTTTTAACGTCTCGTCTATAAATGTAATAATACCTTTTGCGCAATCCTTGGCAAGTTGTATAAGAGCTGGTCCTAATAGCGTAAGCCCTTGCGAAAATGCTGGAAGCTTGTCAGAGACTAGCCTTATCGCAATAGCCATTAGTGTACACGCTCCAGCAAATGCTAAAAATGCCGTACTAACACCCATCAAACTAGGGGCAACAAATGATAATATCCCCCCTACTGTTCCAAGCATTAAAATAAGCCCGACCATAGTTCCTATTGTCTCTTGCGCTCCGTCAGGCAATGGTTTTATCGCACCCATAGCCATTGCAAAAACAAGCAGCGCTCCAGCCAAACCTACTAGTGGCAGCGTGTTTATTTTTAACATACTCAATGCCGCTGCTACAGTCGTTAAAACGCCTAAAATAGCGGTAAGCATTCCGACGGCATGGTTTAGAGCTCCGCTGTCTTCCGAGGACATCTTGAATAAGCCTTTCAAAGAGCTTACCAGTTTCCCCACTGCGATAGTAAAAATAAGTATAGCGCCCATGCTCTTTATACTAACCTTGTTGCCAAAGTTCTGAATAAGCACGGCTACTCCAACTAGCGAACCCATGATTATAACAAGCCCGGCTATAGCTTCGGATAATGCTCCTTGGTCTGCGTTAGATAACTCGGTCAGACTTTTCAGAGAACCAACAAGCATCCCAACGCTTACGGCAAATATCATTAGACCTGCCATGCTCTTCACGCTGACTTTATTGCCAAACTTAGAAATAAGCACCGCAACGCCAGTCAAGACACCCATTAGGGCTATCAATATGCCGCCAGCCTGTATAGCTCCTTGTGGGTCTTCTCTCATGATTTCTGCAATAGATTTAGTGATCTTCACTAAAATGCCGATCGCGGCAGCAAATAATACTAACCCAAGACCATTGCCGAATTTAAACCCTTTCGAGAATTTAGACATCGCAAATGCGACGCCAGCCAACGCGCCCATGATCAAAATAAGCGCACTGAAAGCTTCTGTCATAACTTCTGGGTCTTCCTTTGTCAAAGCGACAAGTGTTTTCAGCGCCTTCGTAATAAGAATTATAGAACCTGCAAAACTAAGGAGCAGCGCGGATAAACCAGCCGACAACGAAAACGACTTTGCCGAATCGCCTATGCCATCTAAAAATCCCTTTAGTTGACCAAAAATTCCACTCGGGGAATTTGGCACTTCTGCACCCTTGTCTTGGGTCATTTTCTTATACGCAATCCAGAGAACCCCCAAGGCGACTGCAATACCAGTCATGATCCCAGCCACTGTCAAAAGCTTTTCTGTTGGAACAAGGCTCAACAAGAATATAGATCCAGCTACTGCCGCAACTGCTTTCGCATAGTTCCAAATGGCTTCTGATCGTGCTTTTTCTTTGAAGGCATCCATCGTCTTAAGAGCCTTCTTAAAGGTCTCTGTAAGGAAGTCGGTAGCCCCCTTTTTGAAGCCAAGAACCTTTTGCAGTGTCTTGATGATCTCGATGACGGGTCCAAGAGCTAGTTTAACCTTTACGATCATTGAAATCAAGTCAAGCCATTTTAGTTCGGCGGTTCCGTCTTTTATTGCCTGAAAGAAGCCTCCAATTACCTTCCCAAGAAGCTCAAAAAATCCTTCGTCGCCAGTCAGTGTATCGCCAACTATCCCGAATGTTTGTTGGACGTATTCTGCAAGTTTTCCTAATACTCCCATTAGAGAGTCTCCGACAGAACCAAAAGTGTCAGAAAACCACTTTCCAAGTCCGGTCGTAGCTTCGCCAGCTTTTTCGCCGACGGTAGATATGCCATCGCCTACACGCCCGAGCAGATTAGCTACTATATCAAGAACAGCCGTTATGCCTGAAGAAAAAAAGCTAAAGAAGTCATGAATTGTGTCTTTATGCTTGATTATAAACTCTAAGCCAGAGTTCAATAACCCAGCTCCAAATTTGGCAAGTCCTTCTGCGATACGCCCAATAGCCGCTCCCGCGTTTGATGCTTTCAGTTTATCAAGGATATCGCCGATTTTGTTAATGGTTTTCTCTTTGAATTTGCCAGTGAGATCACCGATTTTCTTCATGTTTTCGGCGAGCCTCTGCATCGCTTGGGATTCTTCTACTTTTTTATAGAACCCAGTTATGTTCCACCAAAGACGTAATATGCCATCATTCAGTTTTTCTGTCGCATCCTCAAAAAATTGGTTAAACCTTTTGTTTTCTTTAATATTCCTAGTAAGATTTGTTATATAATCTCCTAGGTCTGCCAGTTTTCCTAGCAACGGTATTTGCATTAAAAGCCCGAACGCAGTCTTTGCTCCAGAAGAAATAACACCCACGGTCTTCCCGATTGCCGTTAGCCCAAGACTGATTGCAGAAAAGATTCCGGTAAATACCCTCCGGATATTTTCGAGAACTGGATTTTGCTTTTTGACTGTATTTACAAGACCTTCTACAGCTTCGCCAGCTTCATCCGTCTTTTCAGAAATGTTCTCGACTGTGTCTTCCACTGGGGAAAAGAATTCCCTAAAGCGCCCAGTCACCTGTTCAAGCCTATTAGTGATAGCAATAAGCTTCTCTGCTCTTGCAGTATTTGTCTCTCCAAAAACGCTGTCGAACGCTTCAGTGACTGGAGATATCATCCCCTTGATGCCTTCCCAGATATTCCCGATGCTATTCAGCCAAGCTTGATATGCGCCGGCTGTCACCAATATCATCTCGCCGGTTTCTTCGTTTTCTTCATAGATTCCCCGGTGCCACATCTTTAGGATATCATTTCTGTCGTTTCCCCAGTCAGCAAAAACATCGTAGAGCTCATTAGCAAGCTTCGTCCATACTATTTTTGACTCCTCGTAGTTGCCAAAAATATGTTCCCAAGTTGTCATCCAGCCTGTGGACACCGCATCCTTCGTAGCATCTATCGCTTCGGCAAATGTTTTGGCTTCCTGTGCGGATTTAAACGCGTTTCTACCAAGTTCCATTTCTTGGGACGACAGCTTCTCAAGCATACCTGTCAGCTCTTCTACGGATTTGCCACTCGACTTTGATAGTTCTCCTACATTAAGCGTACCCTTGGAAAATTTGTCGATCATTTCCAAGGAGCTCGTAGCTGTTTCGTCTGTTGCTTCTGTGAATTTATACAGCTCATCTGTAAAAGCACCGTACATATCCATGGCTTTCATGAATACGTCTTTCGTGAACCAGCCAGTGGATAAGTTCTTAGTAAATGATTCTATGTCTACCTTGGTTCCGCCTTTTGTAAAATACGCATCCCCAACTTTCCTAAGCTCATTTACAGCAACGCCGGCTTCAAGAACGGTCTTTTTAAGTTCTGTCGTCGACATGTTGGCAAGCTCGATTGAACGCCAGTCTTGGTATTTGATTACGCCAGCCGACATTGCCTGCGACAAATTATACATGGCCCTAGAGGCTTCGTTTACGCCACCACCAGATCTTGCTGCCCATACAGAAATACCTTCCATGGCTTTCACAGAGTCTTCGAGCTTGATGTTGTTCGACGTAAATTTACCAATGTTGTTGACCATGTCAGAGAACGAATACGATGTTTCGTCAGTAAACCAGTTAAGCTTTTCCAGCTGTCCTTCGACAATGCTCATCTGATTCCCTGCGTCCTTGAATTCTTCTGACGTAGCTGCCATGATGGTCTGAACGCCTTTGGTTTTCATCATATACTTGTCCCAACCTGCTCCAATTTGAGCCGTGGACAAAGAATATGAGAGATTCGAAGCCATGTTCTTGGCGCTCCAAACCATAGTCTCGAACGTTGATCGCACAGTCCATCCAAGGTTGGTTACCTTGTCGTTAAGCGTCGTGATAACTGCAATAGTCGAGTCCATGGCGAAGTTCTTACCCGCATTTTGAAGGTCTTTGAGCGCATCTACGCAACCTTCGAACTTCAACGCTTTCTGAAGCTTTTCAATGGTTGTTAAGCTCTCCTTAGTGCCTTCTTCGAATTCTTTGTTGTTAAGTTTTAAATTTACTATTCGTTCGTCAATTATCCCCGGCACTTCTTACCTCCTTCTCTATCTCTCGCGTCAGTTCGTCAGCCACTTTCTTGATCTCGGGATTAATAAAATCCCTTGGTGGCACATATCCACCATTGCGGGTTCCATGGCCATACTGAATCAAAATAACGATAGGTATCCCTTGATTAGAACTACTATTGTTCCATGTCAAAGAATACCCATCATCGCCTTTGCTTATTTTGTAGGTCCAAGAAGCTGCCGTGTTCCCTGTATCCTTTGGAGTAGCTTCAGCCAAACGTTCTACGCCGAGCTGACCGTATTTTTCTAGAATCGCTGTATAATCGTGTTGCTCGTGATTCTTTAGCCATTTTTTAACCTTGTCGTAGTTTCCATTGACCGAAAGCTCAATCATGTTATCTCCTCATTTTCATGGCTGCGCGGCGAGCCTTATTTAGTTCATTGTTTTGCTTATATATCTCGTTTTGAGACATATAGCGTGGGTTTTCTTTCTCGCCTATGACTCGAATAAGAGTTAGTAGACGGTTTAAATTCCAGTGTTCGCATTCAAAAGGGATATTAAACTTTACCATCCAGTAATATATCTCTTCATTTGTTGTAGTCGGCATAAACGGGGACGCGCGGTTCTCAGAAAACGTCGTCGCAGTTGACGGGTCGTTTATGTATTCAAGTATCTCTTTTAACCGACTACTGTATATAGCAAAGCAAGAATCGATAGATATGTCATCCAACGACATGCATTTAATGTAAAATATCCAATCATCCTCGCTTTTATCGTCATCGTTCATAAATGCTCGGTGGGTTTTTGATTCCCACTTGCCTATAGCGTACAGAGAGTGCTCGTATGAATATACGAATCCTGGCGTTTCGATAAAACGCTCGTTTCTTTCATCATACAACTCCTGCTCAGGAATCTGCAGATTCGGCATTGTTTTGCTTGCCTGTCATGTCCGTGGCTTCTTGAATGGCTTTTTCCACGTCTTCCTTCGACAATTTGCCATTTGTTATCCCATTGATAAAAGCAACAAGGCTATTGGTATTTGTCATCAAGTCTGTAAACAACACGGAATACGCGTCGCTTGCAGCAAAGAAATCAGCCAAGCGGTAATCGCCAAGTTTCTTGATGAACCTGCCATTTATCTTTTCGCCATATGAGGTAAGAATAAGCTCTTTGATTATCGTCGTTATTGTCGAATAATCATTGGAATCGACCAGCGCCTTGATATAGTTATCGTAGTTGGTATTCTGGCGAATATACCTATAATTGAATTCTATCGCTTCTGCAGGGGTCAAATTGAAATAAAAGCCTTTTGTCTCTGTAACGCCGTCATCGTTAACAAAAGTGATTTGTGTCTTATACATGTCTTTCTCCTTTTAGTAAAAAAAGAGGACAGCGATGCCATCCTCTTTCGGTGATACGTTTTGATTATGATGCTGAGAAATGCCTGATAATCTCGTCAGGCATCGGCAATCTTGAATTGGAGTTCTCAGAACCGAAGATAATATCTTCGAACGTCCTAAGCTTAGCCGCATCCGCCAAAGTAGAATCGATCGTAATTACTGCTGTTGGCTTCATTCCCGCGATCTCGATTGGGGTCGTAGTGCACTGCCAGCTGAAGGTAATTGCGTTAGGCGAATTGTTTACTGTGCCATACTGTCTCTGGCTTGGAGAGCAACTTGCGCCATAGTAAATATGATACTTGTATCCGTAGTCGTTGTCCTTGACCTCGTTGCCAACCACCGACCTATAGCAGAACGCAAATGGGCGCCTCGTCTGTTGACCCGCGAATACACCCGGTGCAACTTCCTTCGATCCATCGCATTCGCTCCATTCCGGCGGATACATATATGCACTGATGGTGAACGTGAAATCTGGAGCAGAACGGATTGTCAGCCATTTCATGTCGTCTGCCCACAAGTCTGTAGGCTCATCTCCGCTTGGAGAATCATCAACAGACGTAAGCCCATCAAATGCGACGCCATCGTTGTACGTTCCTTCGTCGCTTAGTGTCCACAAAATGCCGTACTTACAACCTGTTTCGTACTTACGGTTGTTTACTTCATCAAAAATAAGTTTAGACAAGACTTAGTCCTCCTTAAAAATATAGTGTAAAAGAATCATGGTTAAGATTATCGCTAGTGTAGAACCTGTCGTGGGATATCATGTCAAAAGCGTTAAGCAGCTTGTCCCGCATGGATTGCTTAGGAATATCATTTACATAATCCCAGTCTTCGTCCGTATCTTTTGCGATATAGGTAAGGTCGTAACGCTCTTTTGTCAGAAACGGAACATCATCAGCCCTGTGCACAAATGTCAGAGAACGATGGTAGATAATGCATGGATAATGTATCGCGACACTTGGCGGTGGATTGAAATATACGTTCTGGCAAAGTTGCTGCAGTCGTTCCTGGAGCTCTTTACGAGGTCTCATTATATACACCTCCAAGGCTTAGAATAAGCCTAGGGCGTTGAGGCTCTACAGAAGAGACCTTCCATTTTTGACCGTACAGTTCGACATACCGTATGGTTGAAAAATGCTCTAACGCAAAAGCGTCTGCTACGATTGATACGCGAGAAGAAATCCTAAGGTCGTCATTGGTAGACCCAGAAGCGTTAGACCATTGGGAATAATGCCCTTGAAGAATATCCCCTTTATAGGTTCTTTCAACAAGGGCTTCTTCCCATACTCCGGGGACTACTTCATTAACGCTTGTGTATCCTATCTTACCGTAGAACTTCATGTCATCCCCTATTTTGAAGGTCTATCAGCCGCCTACCGGTGTTTCTGCAGGTTCTGTAGCACCAACCTGAGCACCGCGTTCAACAGACTCGTTGAAGTATGTAGCCGCTGGCAAAGAATCCTTAAACAGAACGATTGCAGAATATGGAGTTGTAATAGCACCAGAGCAACGTGTTTCAATAAGATATTTCTGCTGGTTATAATCAATATCGAAATCGTCTCTCCACCTCATTTCGCCACCGCTCTTTGTACCGACCTGATAGTCAGAGCTGATGTTGATGATGATGCCCATTACTTCCTTGCCGCCAAGACGATATGTCTCAAGATATGGAACTGTTACAATGTTGGAAACCCTGAGCTTTGTCTTGAGTTGTTCTTCAGACGTAAACAGGTCGCGTCCATTCTTATCGGTCATCAGAAGCAGATCTGTAAGAATATCTTCTGTTGTAAAGAGCGTAGGCTTCCCTGCACCTCTATATTCCTTCCTTGCCTTAAGTGCTGTTACAATAAACTGACGTGTCCATTCTGTATCAGCGCTTGTTGTATCGACAGCCTTTCTAATAGTGAAGAAACTATCATCGGTGACTACCGGACGGATATGGGCTTCGAAAATCTTGTCAGGCGAGGAGGAATCTCTTCCGTCGCCAATAAGGATCGCACGTGCCAATTCTTCGTCCATCTTGTAACGCATTTCTTGGCGGATACGTCCGATAATATCGAAATCGAGATCGATCAGATCGTCCTGGTCGAATGTCTGCTTCTTATAAACGGTCTGCGGATCGGTTCTTCTTCTTAGCAGGGTGATCACCTGATTCAGCTTCTTACGTCCTTTAACGTATCCTCTCGCACGAGCTTCTTCGCCAGTCAAATCGGCATATGTGGACTTAACCCTAGGATAAGAAGAACGACCAACATGGTTCATAATATACTGAGCCCATGCCTGATCTCTATCATAAAACTTAAAATGATCGTTTTGTTCCTTGTAATCCGGGAACAGCCACTCGATAGATTTAACACCATATTCGTCGCTGTGGGCAAGGAACGACTTGTTCAATGAACCATACGTGGCAATATCTGCTAGTACATCGGACTCAAACGCAAAATCGCGATCCTCGTCTGCGTAATAATCGTCGTCTTCGAAAAGATTATGTCTCATCTCGTCTCCTTCATCTTCTTCGTCTTCTTCGTAATAATCGTCATCGGCATCGTCTTCATAATCATCAATATCGTCATAATCATCGATGTCGTCGTCGTAATAATCATCCTCGTCTTCTTCGTCGTCCTCCATCGCGTCGTAATTTTCAAGAGCTGTATTGATGATGTATTCAGCCGTCTCGTACTCTTCAGGACTCATCGAATCAAAGGCATCAGCAATATCATCAGGATGCATAAGTCTCCTCCTTAATCATAATATGGATCGTCGTCATATTCACTGTCTTCGTAATATGAATCGTCGTAATCGTCGTATTCATCGTATCCATCGTCTTCGTCGTAATATCCTTCGGCGTCAGCGATTGCATCTTCGATAACGGCTAAAACGGCGTCTTGCTGCTCGTCAGTCATACTTTCCCAAATATCCCCATATGTTGGCATATCTTGTTCCTCCTCATACTCGTCGTCTTCGTCATGGTCGTAATAATCTTGGTCAAAACCGGCATAATCATCATCGTCGTCTTCATCACCACTAACGTCGGTGCGCATTAAGGCGTCTGGATCGTCAAGCCCTTCACCATGAACGATTTCGTCGTTATTCCAATATAAGATAATTTCATCCGTGGCTTCATCTCCGTGAGATAATACAGGCTTTTCAATCACAGCTCCAGGATTTGCCCCAGCAAGAACGAGAGAAACTTCTCTGATCGTTCCGTGCAGAACATCTCCTCTTGGCGTCTGGGTAAGTTTATTAGCGCGTATTGATAAATGGGTAACGTCTCCATGGTCGACAAGCTCTTTTCCTGTACGACCAAGATCGGTGTTGTTAAACGAAGCGTAACCGATAACACCCTCAGGTGTATATTGCAGTTTGCAGTTTCCGATAACTTTTGTAATATCGTCAGCTGCTTGATGCATCCATACCAGAGGGACAGTTTCGCCATCTTGATCAATAAATGCGCCTTCACGGATTGTGCGCCCATCTGAGCATTTTATGTTATGCTTCGTAACCCAACCCGCGAAATCGTATGCCCGTCGTTTAGTTGCGCGTTTATATCTCATTCGTAATATTCCTCCTCGCCATACTCGTCTCCGTATCCTTCCTCTCCGCCATCTTCCATTGGCATTTCTTCGCCCTCTTGCTTAATGTTCTTGTTCATCAACTGGTCGGCAGATGGATCGTCAGATGGACGTCTTCCTAAAATGCCTCTGATTTCATTGGAAGTCAATATTGCATTTCTAGTCAGGGAGTCGGATATCTTCGCTACCTCTGACATAGGAAGCATCTTGAGTGGATCCCGGAAATATGTAATCACTTCTCCTCGCGCTCTCCTTTTCGGAGATAAGAATTTCTTACTCATCGCCTCGCAAATAACGCAGAGAATAGGTTCAAGGGTGTTGGCGTAATAATTATTCATTGTGGCTTCATTCGCCACGTTGTTCAATATATCCGCCGTGATGCCAAGCTGACCATATAGCTCTTGGCGGAGTTGGTCAATTTGCTCAGTCAAATGATTTTCAATAGGCCTGTTCAACTGGACAATTTTCTCAGTACCATCCGTGTAAGCGACGCCATATTTGCTATCTGCTAATTGCAGTTCAAGCTCCTTACGCCTCTTTTCAGCTTGCTGTTTTCTAGCTTCTGTTTTGATGACATATGGAAGCTGTACGATAATATCCAGTTTGTTAGACGCCCCACGTTCATTCATTTCGTCGAGCATATTCGACTGTCGCACAAGTCGTTTAAGGGTAGAATTGCTCTCGTTCATCACCGAGTAAAACGGATTCTCGATGATCGCACATCTACGCTTTTCTATAATAACCTGCTCTTTGCGCCCAGTTTTTTCGTTATATACTTCGACTCTAATATGGGCTGGAAACCATTCGATTATCTTTCCGGTTCTCAAGGAAATAACATCCTTGATTATGCCGGTTCTTGTTAGTTCACATTCAACGGGCACCACAGCTACCTTGCCTTCATCGAACATAGATATGACTATGTCTTTGACAAGGTCACGACATGTCTGGTCGATATTTGTATCAAGATCAAGGGCTCGGTTAAGCCTTGAGTTTACAGTTCCGAGCACGATCTTGTTTTCGTCGACCACGCAGTGCCGAATATCGACCATAGCTACGTCGTTCGCTATTCGATTGTACACGGCGTTTAACGACGACCGTTCAGTCGTTACGTGTAGACGCGGCCTGTCGTCCCGATATCCGCCAGAGTAAAATTGGTATGACGCTGGCGGAAGATAATTCGGATTCGTACTCGACGTAAATACATTCCACGCCGAGCGAAACCTTTCTTTCAATGATCTCATAATCGTTAAAACATGTCTAAATTTCTTTTGTATGCAATAAACGCATCCATTAACGCGGATAAGTTGTCTATTTTGTCTTCTCTCTTCATTTTAGATAACTTCTTGTTATTGTTATTATCTAACTTGATTATCGCGTTCTCCATCGAGAACTGCATCAGCTTTTCGTCAAACAAGAAATATCTTGATTCGGAGAGCGACTTTATTTCTCCAAGAGGAACACTTTCGGTTCTAGCTCCTTGGATTATCTTTTCGATGCCAAACGGTCCATTTTCGGACGCCCATCTTTCAATAAACTCTTTCGCATTATATGGATCGTATCCAACAGCGCGAACGTCATACTCACACTTTGCGATGTAGTTATCAAGGTCGTAGTAAATATCGTCCAGATTGAGCACAATTCCATCCATAACGACAAGAGTGCCCTCGGATATAAATGTGTCATACCTCTCTCTTCGCGCGCTCATCAGTTTCTCATATGTCAAGGCGCTAATATAGCTCCTCGTTTTTACTCCGAAACGTCCGTCTTTAAGTGGAAACATAAAAGTGAATGCGCAAAAATCATCTCCTTGGGATAAGTCTATGCCAAGGGCGCAGGGCATACCTTGGCAAGAAATATGAGATACCGTTGGCTTTGTCTCGTCATAGCTAAAGAAATACGTAAATCCCTCGGCTGGAATACCAAATCTCTTTGCAAGAATTTCGTTATATACACTTGGGTCTTGTTCAGCTTTTTCAACATCAAGCTGATATACCTCATACGTAACGGTCTTGCCAAGATTTGGATTTGCTTTTATCCACATCGAAGGGTCGCCGACTTCCATAATGTCATCTAGCCGATAATACCATATGGAAACATGCGGGTTGACAACCTTGCCGCTCAAAATATCGAGCAGATTCATTTTAATTGTGTCGCCAACGCCACCTCTTACCGTTCCTTCGGATGACGTGCCAATAAGCAAATAATCATCGAATTTGGACGCACCCTGCTCTAGTGCTTCGAATACGTTCGCCCGAGTATCGCCAGAAAGCCACTCGTCGACTGTTCCTATTCTACATCTGAGCCCTTGCAGGGCATCTACGTCCATAGGCCTTACCTCGATTATGGAACCGTTTATGAAATTCTGGATTCCTTTTTTGGTAGACGCTAGCTTTACCCTATCAGCTTTCGAACCGGTGGTATTTTGCAAGGACCCTTCGGTTAGGAATTTCTTAAGAGGACCTCTTGGTCGAATAATAGACGCTTTTATCGGGGCAAACAATTCTTCAGCCTGTCGCATAGTCGGAGCTGTAACTACTTGGTCAGTGGAGGTCGAGTCAACGTTTAAGAAGAAATCATTGATGCATGAGGCATAAACGCTCTTAGCAGCTCCACGACCGACAATTAGAATTTGCTTGTTGGTAAGCCTTTTCTTTATGATTCGAGGCTCCCATGCTCCGTGACCATCTGGATAGCGTTTGTACACGCTTCTCTCAACAAAATAGTACCATCCAAACACCTGCTCCGCCCACAATTTGAAGGTGTCGAGCAGGTACAGATCGCCGCCATCAGGAAGCCTCATCTCGTGCTCGCAATACTCGATCCACCCGTTGATAGCCTGGTCGTCGTAGTAATACATCGGATCAGCTATCAATTTGTCGATGCGATTCATCTCCATTGAGATATACTTATTGACGATAGTTCTCCCCGAAAGAACATCGTCTCTAAATTGCCCGTAATATATGGGCGTAGCAGTGTTAGATAGCATACCGTTGCGTTATCTCTTCTTTTTTCTTTGGTTGCGGCTCTTTACTGTCAGACCATGGGCGTCACGATAATAACGTCCAGTCGCGTTCTTGTATTCGCGTTCTGTTTTCAGTTGTTCTCTTACAGCCGATTTGCCAAAACGCTTTGCCATATACGCCATGGCTGGCACTGACGCTAGAGAATATCCGAGAGCTACTTTTTTACGCAACCTGTTTGTTCTATTCGCGGCTTGAGCATGACGTGCCGCCGCGCCCATATGTTTTCTAAAACCGTCGACGCCAGCCTTCGTTCCGAATTTAGTAAAATACTCGTTGTGTGCGGCAAATTGATTACGCCCAGCTTTTCCTCGTTCGTCCCAGTATTTATCAGAGAATTTTTTATCCAGAAGATACGCACCGCCGTATAATGCACCTATCCCGAGCGCTGTTTTCGCGCCCAGTTTTAAGTAGGTTCGACGTTTGTTTCGTTGATAAATCTCATCTGGGGTTAGATTTCTTTTCTTACGATGCCCCCATTTCATTCCCTTGACACCGAAATGTAGGAGTTCGGTCTCAGGCATTATTACATAATCATAGTAATACATAGGGAGCTATTGCTTTTCATTCTTTTTTCTTCTGTTGAATATGTCGTAGGCATCGTCTAGTTTTCTAGCGTTTCCGTATAATCCGATCATAGCCGAAGCTGTTCCGATAGCTGCTCCGCCAGCTTTAAGCAAGTTCCCATACGAAGCAACGCTGTTGTTGTGCTTTGTAATATACTCGTCGTACTTAGATTCTAGGCTTAACGTCGTTAGAGCTTTTGTTTTTTGCTCTGGCGTCATGTGTTTCCAGTTTTTTCTAATACTTTTAGCATCATTAAGATTAACAGATTTTTTCGAGAGACGAGATTTTGCAGTGCCACGAGGTCTAGCTTTGCGGTGTCCCCATTTCATTCCTTTTATACCGAAATGGACAAGCTCGTTATTACGAAGATCTACTCCGGTATAGTAATATAACTCAGTTGTATTCATAAGACACCTCCGACTAAAACTTATCTACCCCTACGTCTGCGCTTTCCGGTATAAGGATCGTAGGCTCGTTCGTAATTCTCTACGTATTGTCTGGTATAATTGTTACCACCGTATTTCTGATTAATTCTTCGATAATCGTTTGCGTAGTTACGACGCATACGGTTTGCAGTAGCATGAGCAGCTGACAAAGCGCCTGCAGCCACGCCTAAATTAGTACCCGCTTGCATATATCTGCCCATCGAACTGTAGTCTCCGGTACGACGTCCCCTCGCATATCCCAGAGCCGCGCCGCCCAAACCTCCGAGAGTACCCAAGGCAGTACCTCTTACTAGATAACGACCGGTATACCCAAGGCCGCCTTTAGCGGCGTTCTTAAGGATACTACCCGCCACCGCTCGATTTACTCTTCCACGATTTGGATTGTTAGATTCAGGACGCGCTTTTCTAACACCCCACTTCATTCCCTTTACACCGAAATGCTGGAGTTCGTCTCCGTCATAATAACCGGAATGCGAGAGCTTATTGCCATATCTTCTCTTTCTCCATCTCGCGGTACGAGCTTCTGCACGAGCAGCCCTAGCTTCTGCACGAGCGGCCTTAGCTTGTGCCCTAGCCTGTGCACGAGCTCGTCTGCGCTCATTTATATCGCCGCCTCGTGTACTATAGGAACCGTCCTTGTTCTGATGCATGTCAAAGACATCAGGTCTCGCGCCAGCTTTATGAAGTCTATAAGCTCCGTAACCAAGAGCGGCTGCACCTGCTGCAACACCTGCACCAATAGCGGCACGCTTAGCGATCTTCTTCCAGTTACGTTTGCCGCCGCCAGAACTAGGACGCGCTTTTCTAACGCCCCACTTCATTCCCTTTACACCGAAATGCTGGAGTTCGTCGTCGTATGGCGAATATGCATCATAGTAGCCATAATAATCGTCGTCGTAATAATCGCTATGCATCAGATCGTCGTCAAACGGATCATGATAGTCATCGTCATAGTAATTAATTCTATACATTAGCTTTCCTTTCTAGAAAAAAAAAAGGAGACGACGTGAATCATATGCCGTCTCCTTGTTTGCTCTAAACACTCATCTTGATCTTGCGAATCCATTCCGTCAAAACATCGCGTTCGTGCTCTGTAGGAGCGTCATCATACATCTTTTCAAGAGCGTTGACCATTCGGTCATTGATTGAGTGACCGCTCCATCCACGATTCATGTAGTGTCCTCTAGGCATCGAGCGAGTCATGGCAAAAGAACCGTCACCCTCATTTTGAAGGTCGTTGCAGCATTCCATCTCATAGTCGCGAATCTTTTGCAGAAGACAGAAGACATCCAGCATTGCCTTGGCGTCTGTAAGGTTTACGGTCCCTTTCTTAGTGACTTCTTCGAGCTTTCCAACGAAAAGATCCTTGACCTCGTTTACTACACGCTCTTCTCTCTTATCCATCGTCACCTGCATACCCTCCTGCCGATATCATTCCTCGAAAACGTAATCGTTCCATTGTCAAGCTGGATCGGCTGGTCGCTGACGTTCCTGACGCTTACAGTTTCACAGCAATTAGCGAAAATAGACAGCGTCATGTCTCGCGATACATTAAAAAATTCCCCAACAGCAGCCGGAGTCACTGTCATCACGCTTGTAGGCTGCGTCGCTCCGTCGATGGTGATCGCCAAGGAAATAGGAGCAACCGTTCCACCAGTCGCGATGGCGATGTTAGCGCCGAAAGAACATTCATAATTTGCAGAATTTCTTCCGTTCATGCACCCACATCCACAAGCGCACATTCTACGTCCAGGGAGCCAGCCGCTCAACAGAAAACTGCCGGAGCCCTGCCTGTGGCGAATAAGTCCCATTCGGCATGGATCAATGTCAAGCGTGAACGAAACTGTTTCGCCCGGGTTGATAACTTGCGATACTGCACCATATTCAGCCATAATCATAGCCTCCTATAGTGCTTTACATCGCACCGTAATATCCGTTACTGCATCCGTAGCAGTTTGGATTAGGGACAGTATAAGCTGGGATAGGCGAAGGGTTCAGGCTCTGTCGAAGTGCAACTGTCTGCGCCTCGTTGTTAGCGATCAGACGGGCCTCGCGAGCAACATCCCTGGATTCAAGACCAGCCATCATCAACTGACGCTCAAGGTCCGCAATGCGGTCGTTCTTCGCAGCAATGAGGTTCGCGGTGTTCTGTTCGCTGAGTCTCTGGAATCCCGCATTTTGATTGTCGATGATGTCTCTGACCGCCATTGCCAAGGAATTCCTGTCATTGCAATGCTCAGCCGCGTTAGCCGCGCTCAGATTGGCAATCGCAAGTCGTCCTTCCGCGCAGTTGTTGGCTTGCTCCATGGCAATGGCATTCATCTGCCCAGTAATAGCTGTCTGCGTAGCGTAGTTTCTCTCCAAGTCCGCCATGGCACGCGCGTTTGCACTCTGTTCAGCTGCAGAGAATCCCTGGAAAATAGCAGACGTGACAGTGTTCACGCCATTGCAAAGCTGCTGCCCAAGGGAAGAAACAGCCGACATGATATTGTTGAGCGCATCCGTGACTGCAGCCTGGTCAAAGCCTCTCTGAATATAAGGACCAGCAGGATCCACATTTCCGCCGCCGCCAAAAATACCACCGCGTCCAACAAACGCAAACAAGAACAAGATAATAATCCAATAAGCGCCATCGCCACCCATGAAGTTATTGCCTCCATTGGTCGGCATTACAGGCATGTACATGTTTGTACCTTCTAACGACATTAATTAAATATCCTCCATTCATTTATACAAAACAGCCTTTGCGCGCTAAAGGCCGTGTATAAGCTTACGCTCTTCGTCCAGTCAGCATGGATGCAATCTGGCTGAACTGCTTAAACTGAGCATCCGACATTTGCCCAGACGAAACAAGTCCCTCGACTATAGCTTGAGGGTTTTTCCCAGCGAGTCCTTGGGCAAATTGCATAAATGCTTCGTTTGCTCCTGGCTGGTTTGGAAAGACGCTCTGCATGTCAACGGGCGAAGTTTTCTGTTGTGGTGTTGATTGCTTCGTTGTACCTGGATTAAACAGATCGAAGATACTAGGCATTGTTCATTCCTCCGTTTTGATTTTGTGCATTGAGCACTTGTGTTAGTCTAGCTAACTCCTGCTTAAGAGCCTCGAAGTCGGACTTTGACACGTAGTCTCCCTGAGGAGCTTGTGAAACCCCATTTTGAAGGGTCGAAGGGTCTACCTCGTAGTAAGCGTAAACCCTGATGGTCGGACGTCCGGTATTGGCATCAGTGCTCTTCACGTAAAAATACGAGTCGTCACTATCCATAAACATAGCGGATTCTCCACGATTCAGATTATACGCCCTGGCTCCAGAAATGCCAGTTACCCAGATTGGTGAACCGTCTTGGTTTCTTGCAAGCGTAATCTGCGGAACTGTCGAAAATCCTTGTTGCGAATCGTAGCGATTTTGCTGCGAGGGCATTAGTGAATAGTTTCCGTTTTGCTGTTGAGATGATTGTTGTGTCCCAGATTGGTAATAAGGCGTGTATGAATTGCCATATGGATTATAGCTTCCAAATGCCATTAATGAATTATCCTCCTTGGTATTCCCAATAATATATCGGGGTCTCGTCGCCAGAATCCCACGAATCATAATAGTCTCCATTTACTATCGCGACAACGTGGGATCCAGTACCAACAAGAAATCTGCCACGAGGATGCATACCGGCAAAATCCTTTACCGTGATGCAATTCGGGCAGGTGTTAGGAACCTCTCTGCGAACAAGACCTAAATCGTCTAGCAAGCGAGGCCAGCATTTATTCGAAACTGGCATCTTCTTATAGATATATCCCGCGACTGCTGACATGATATAAGCCTCGTCCCACGTGAGGTTGAATAGTTTAGATATTCCCCTGATCGTGCAATCGACATCAATATCGTCTTGATCAGGATTTGGATTGTAGTAGATGTAGGACATTAGACGTATGTGCAATGTCTACGTATATTAAAGTTGAATACGTCAGCTGTATGAACACGAGTCAGACATCCGAGTGTTGGATCAACAGCATCAGATCTTATGCTATCCCACGCGTTGTTGTTTATAGTCTTGTAATTCTTGATCATGGCACCCGTTGTCTCGTCATAAAAATAGTAGTTATATTGTTTTATACCATCTTTAACCCCCGTATAAACCCCGCACCAGCCTTTAATCATTTTGCCGGAAGAGTCGTAACGAACCCATTTTCCCTTTTTGTTATTGTCACCCTGATAGACGTACGGCATCCAGACTTCCTTATCTTCCGCTCTAGCGCCGTCGTAGCATACGTCAAGCCAATACCATGCGTCCGTGCTTGGATCGTATATTTCGCGTCCTCTCGGGTTTCCATTAGAGTCCTTTACGCACTTCTTGTCGCCGGTAGTGCCTTGTTTGACTCCGTTTTCATACCAATAATGCTTTCCGTTTTCTATTTTCCACATATTTAAACTCACCTCTCTAGGCAGTTGGTATCAAGAACACATCTTGAAAATCTCGTATATTGTCAAGTATATACCTGCTAAGAATTTTTATGTAAATTTCAGCGAACATCTGATAGCCGATCATTGTATAATGCAAGTATTTGTAATCCTGAAGAACGTCTGGATTTTCATAATATTTCATATTGTCGGACGACGCAAGATCGATGCAATGTATAGGATAGCCTAAACCTTTATAATGTGATACTATAGTTCGTAGAGCTACATTATATGACGCGACGTCATATTGTGAAGTCGGAATCGCGTGATTCGTTGCCGTTGCGGGAATAGTATTAACTAAAATTTTAGCACTACTGTTAATAGTATGCAGTTCTTCTACCAATTTGGCCATGTTTCTATAGAACGAAGTTTCATCGGTTGTTCCGATGTCATCGACTGTTCCTAGTTTTAAACCGAGACTGTCTCGGTTAAGTATGTCGTTTATGCCTAATCCGACCACATAGGCCTGAACACCAGTTACTTGCTGAACCTGCACTAAACCACCGCTGTTTTTCTGCCAAGAAATCGACGTTGCACCAGATATTCCATAATTTAGCCAGTTTTGCCGTGTTATTAGCCCAGCATAGTAAACCCACGACCAATCGGGGTTTTGCGAATACGAATGATTATCGTCTATCTGTATATATCCGGCGGTATAGCTATCTCCTATGCAGACAACTTTTTTTAAAATAGACGCTACTCGATCAGTTATTCCAATCGAAACATTTTCTTCTTTTCTTTCTATCTTGATTCTTAACGTAAGTACGGTACCGCTTTTTGTAGGCCAGCACGATATGATAACAACTGGGAAGCTCTGGGACAAAGTTACTTTCTTCGTCTCATTCAGAGCGACTCCGCCTGAAAATATACTCGTATAATTGCTTTGCCTGCTCTCCGCGCCATACACAACGAGAGCAGGTATATCATCATCGTCGCGACCGCTTACTGATACGAACTCGACAGTAAGCACATCTTTACTTTTTAAGGAGACTCCATCCAACGTTGAACCGGACTCCAGAGTGTATTCGTCGAATCCATCAATCCTTGTTTTTATTTCCGAAACAACTGTCGACAAATCCGAAATATCGGTTCGTGCCTGTTCATCCTTTACGTTAAGCACAACATTACCGCTGCTTAAGGTAAAACTTTTTACATCCATTCTCAAAGACCCCCTATAATAAAATAGTTTCATTTTCCGCAGTATAAAGAGCGCCTTCATAGAGCGAAACATTCTCGTTTGAATATCCACTCGAATCTATCGGCAAATCAATAGTTTCTGATTCTTCGGTATAATTTGCTTCAGCAACCGGCTCGTCGTTAATCTCGCCACTATTCATAATATTTTCGGAAAATACTCGGTACAATCCAAGCCCAGTATCATACTCAACATAAACTTTATAGTTCTCTGACAGGTTTATCAATGTTACTGTGTCGTTATTTTCGAAAGTATATCTATGATCGAAGTCAGGGCTTGCATAATACCCATCCGGAACCTCCGAAAAGCGATCATGCGTTCCTTCTGGGTCACGATATATGCGCAGAAGATACGCGTGGAATGGTGGACAATTTTCGCTATAGCCGCTTAGCGTTAAAGTCCCGTTTTCAAGTCTGATTTGCCCAGGATCGACAACTCGTACCAAACAGTACACATTATTGTCCGGATTTGTCGTTAATTCATAGTCGCCTACTTCGCTAAAAAGCGGCGCCAAGTTATACACATAACAATCGTTAACCAACTGGAATTCAAACTGCCATAAAGAATACCCAAGAAACTGTGTTTCGCCAGGTCGCCTAGCATAAATAGTGTCGGTAGCGATAGTAATATTAAACCACATCTCCGACAACTCGCTAACCGACACATAAGTGTCGTTTCCTCTCTCGAACAGAACATCAGACGCATATACTGGATCTACAAAAGTTCGCGGGTTACCGAAGGTATTCTGCATCACCCGGTATTGTTTGTCCCTCATCCAGTTAAGAAACGTAGATGCTGGGCGCTTAGTTGACACGGATCGTGGAGCAGTTTGCTCGGTTACTTCCACATACGCGAGTTCTCCGCTAGCACCTAAAAACACGTTTGACACGAGCGCGATATGACCAGGTCGCAACAAGATATCGCCTGGTTCTATATCATAGATATCGTCTATATCTTTCTCTACGAGAAATGTCTGAAGCTTTTGTGTTGTCAAATAAAAAGGAAAGTTTAATACGTATGATACGAATGTACTACAAACTCCTCCGTACCAGGCAGAAGCGTTATGTATGCCTAGGTCTAACGAATTCTTGGTGTATTGCCAAGAAGCTGGATTCTCTAATGATGAATAATACGTTTTTAAATTTATATTCCAGTATACATCGCGACCTTCGCGCCATACACTAGAATATATAATTCCGGACACAGGAGTATCAACGACATAATACTTATTGTCAAGTAGTTTTTGATCTTCGACTATCAGCGTGTTATATGTTGCTACCCATGGTATCTTCATTTTTCTTAGAGTATTATTAAGTCTAGGACCGATTTTAGATGTAATCGGGGTCTCGCTTAAAAACTCTCTCCAGTCACTCCATCCAGTAGATCGCAAATATCGTATAAACGTTCGATTAGTATATGAATACCACGTCTGAGTAGCAGCTACGGAAGAGTAATATAAAGTCGAAAGAAACCCGCCAATATACTCCGGGAGATTTTCTATTTTTTTTGATTGGGCAGCAGTAAATCGTAGAAAACCGGTTCTACTTACGTCGTCAGCCGACGTAAAGTCCTCTGGCTTAGACATCAGCGATAATGAATTTTTGAGCTTGTCATCGAGTGCACTTGCTGAAAGCAATAACCCCCACGGTGTCCATCCACGATCTGCCCCTCTATAGGCACGTATATGAACACCACCATTATCCGTACCATAAGCAGTACAATACACCTGCATTAACCTATTATCAGATCCTTGAGTCAGATATATTTTAGATCGTAAATTCATAACGATTAGTATGCCACCGAGTTTACTAGGCATATGATCTATAGTCTCGGCAACACTAGAATCCGCAATTCTATATGTTCCTGGGGTTATTAGATCATTCAGATCAATCTCGCGTAATCCTTTTGAAACGTTATTAAGCTCTATTGTGGGGTTCATAGCGCTCCACTTTAAAGTGAAATTCTGTAGCAAAGCATCACGTCCAACTGAGTCTATGGTTTCTTCAGACGAGGCCATGAAACCAAAAACAAACCGTATGTACGCCGAACCGGTGGGCGCCTTTACACCTGATATCGTGGAAGCATTATAGCGATAGATAAATGTCTTAGATCTATCGTAAAAACAAAGTTGCCTTGCCAAAGTGATTGTCAGATCAGTAAACTCAAAATAATCGCTCTCGCCGACCGGATAGTAAATACTTCGTAGAACTCGCGGTGTGCTAGCCTCATTACCATTATCTAATATTGTCCCGCGTTCCCAAATAATATCGCCACCAGCTAGTATATTACCGCTAAGCCTTGCAGCGAACAACCTGGCATAACTCGCAAACTTTAGGACTTCGTCCGAAACAGTAATCTCTGCCCACTGGGCTGAAACGAACTCACCGCTATCCGTGTGCGCAACGCATACATACAGTTTGCCGTCATGCAATACATGATCGCCAGGTTCATATGTCTTCGTTCTATCATAAGCTTTAGATACCAAGCGCTCGATTGATAGTGCTGTGTTAGATGCTCTCTCTGCCTCCGAAGACGCTCTATTTAAAAGACTGTCCCCTTCAATGTAGAGTTCATCTAGAATATCATGTATAGCATCCCTCAATCCATATGCGTAGTCGCCATCGACAGTCTCCCCTTTTACAGTTTTCAAATTCTGTTGTATGGTCCTATTAGGATTTATTTTCGTCATCTATTCTCCTTTATGAGCAAGAACGAGATCGTCTTCATCGAACTTATCGGTAGCATATCTTATCCTTGCCTCTAACTCGTTTATATAACTCTCGATGTACACAGTATTTGACGGTGGGTCAAACAGCAACTTTGTTTTTAATGAAGCATAAGGTTTGCAAGCCGAGATTACACCGTCGTCGTCGTAAAACTCGTTCCAAGTAGACTCGGAGTCAACAATAAAGGGCTTATCTCCAATTCCAATCTGGTAAAGAGTATAAAAAACTGAATTGATCAGCATCAATAGCTCGTCGTCGAAAGGGGTATAATCACTTGCGATGCCAAGACCCTGCTTAACAGTAGCTAGAATATTATCCATTGACTACCACTCCTTTCCAAGGGCATGTATCGTAAGGCTTTCTTTCAATAGATGTAAAATCTTGGGCAATGTCTCCATAATGTATAGCATTATGCGTAGCAAGTGTGACTGTAATAACATTCTCAGGATCAAACAGCTCTTCACCACCTGATTTGACCTGTTCTTTTGTCAAGGGGTTGAGGTGATGAACAATTAAACGAGATTTCGCCGGAGCCGGATGATCCTTACAACCTAGATCACATGACATATCGCGAGATACGATCCCGTTCTTAAAACTCTTCCATTCAGCCGAGTGATAGAAGCCTTGATTAAGATAACGATCAAACCCAAACGTCTCCTCGCCAGCTTTTCCAAAGAGCATACAATACTTTAAGCGCTCCTCAAATGTCGGGAGCTGTATTAATTCACTGTACGTCCTGATCATTATTGTCAACCTCCTCGGGATGTCCTGAATACACTTTGAATGCTGCGATTGCCTCAGCGTAGAGTTCATCATGCTTTCTTTGTGCTTTTAAAGCCTCTGTTTTCGCCTGGACAAGATCGCGTTGGAGTGATAAGACCTCGTTTTGGAGCCGAGTCTGTTGAGAACCCATCTTAAGAAAGTACATAATCTCACCAGCAGTAGCAGACCCGTCCTCTATACGCTGTGCAGCGAGGTTGTAAGCGGCGTTAATGAGCTGTTGCTCACGCCCTTCTGCCGTCTGAGAGGGCTTAAAAGTGCTTGACATAGGCGTAGACCCTCCTAAAAACATTACCCCCGGAAGTTTTTCAAGG
>JAEIGA010000503.1_pt1 | contig 58027 bp, 76 predicted proteins | sample 9270691 | NCBI WGS metagenome assembly JAEIGA01 (sample SAMN17057246, study PRJNA624740) | gut metagenome | biome: biome; isolation source: fecal sample | host: Bos grunniens | place: China: Xizang | collected 2019 | reverse complement strand
CTTTGAAAAATCTCCGGCGGGACGTTTTTGGAGGTGGTGCTATGGCCGGTGAAATCACTGAGGGCTGCAAAGAGGTTTATTATTGTGATTATTGCAAGACATGTAGTCATAAAGATGAACCAGAAGACAGTGATACATGCAATGATTGCCTAAATCAGCCTTATAATATTGATTCGCATAAACCAGTAAATTACAATAAGTAATAATATCATACCAGAATCTTGTAGGATGCATAAGTAAATGAACGAATTGATTTTTGTATTAATTTTTGTCTCCTTTTAATGTTTAGTTTGGTTTATAATAGTATTCATTTCCTTCGGATAAGTCTTATGCATCCCATAGGATTCTGGTATGATATAGTATCTAAAGAGGTAAAATAATCAGGATGAAGAAGTCAGATTCACAATCAAATATCACATTAAAGCCTGCCCAAAATCCTGAGGTACAAGAGCAAAGAATGATTGGCTTGGCAGTTGATTTAGCTGAAAAGCAATTAAGGGAGGGCACGGCATCATCTCAAGTTATAACTCATTACTTGAAACTAGCAGCAACTGAAAAAGAGCGTAGTGAGCAGCTTGAGATACTAAGACTTCAGAAAGAGCTTATAAATGCTAAGACTGAAGCACTTCAATCCGCTAAGAAGGTTGAAGAATTATATGAAAATGCAATGAGAGCAATGACCATGTACGAAGGAGGAGTCGATCAAAATGAATAAAAAGTCCTATGCAGAACTGGTTTTGCTTTCTACATTTCTTGAGCGATTCGAATATTTAAAAACTACTGGCACGGTCGGTCAAGAAACTTTTGGTTGGGATAGGCGACTAGTCGAGGCATTTTATCGATCTGAAGAATGGCAATCTACTAGAAACAAAGTTATAATTCGAGACGATGGGTGTGACTTGGGTTGCCTTGACCATCCAATACCTAATGGTGATATAATTATAGTTCACCATATAATACCTATTACAAAAGAAGATATTATAAATAGAAATTTAGATATATTATTAAATATGGATAATCTAATATCAGTTTCAATAAATACCCATAACGCAATACATTATGGAAACAAAAGTACACTAAGAGACACTAGTATAGTAGAACGATCCCCTAACGATACAAGTCCTTGGCTGATACAGAAAGGAGGTTAATAATGACAGGTAGTATTTTAAATGATGTGAAATTACAGCTAGGTATAGATACCGAAGACACTGACTTTGACAATCAAATATTGGATGCTATTAATAGCGTTGTAGTTATATTGCGACAATTAGGAGTAGGACCCGATTCTTTTATTGTTAATAGCTCAGAAACAACCTGGTCTGATTACTTAGGTGAAGATTTCCCAGCATTTATTGACGTCGTTAGTTATATGTATGCTAAAGTACGTATGATATTTGACCCTCCATTGAGTTCAGCGGTGAATGCGGCGCTTAATCAGCATATTTCTGAATTAGAGTTTAGATTAAATATGCAGTATGAGTATAATCGCTTTAAAACATTAACCGGTAAAACTGGAGAAGAAAATCATTATGTATAAGAAAGGAATAATATATGAACGACGACGAATTAATGCACTATGGCAGAGAAGGCATGCGATGGGGCGAGCATATATTTGAAGATGAAGATGAATATAGAGGATCTCCAAGACATACCGGAAAATATAACTCGCCACAAAATCAAAATAATAAATACAGAATCATGGAAGCGCCGAAGAATAGAAGAGACGATAGACGCGATCGCCGAGACGACAGGCGCGACAATAGAAGAGATAGAAGAGATGACAGGTATGGCGATAGAAGAAATAATAATCCACCCAGATCATATAATCCTCCTCCAATGAAAGATAATAAGCATGATAGACCAAATAGAAATGATAGTTATAACGATGTTCTTAATTCAATAAAGAATACTGCACTAACTGTGGGATCGATTACATCAGTAGGTGTAATTCTTAGTGGTATTCTTAACAAACATGGAATATTTATATTTGATCCAGGCGGAAAGCGCAGAGCAAAGTGGGAAAAGCAAAAGAATAGAGATAATATATTAGATTTTATTGATGATGAGACGACCGCTGCAAAATGGAATGCTTCTAAATTAATGCGAAAACTATCAAAAGATTTGTCATCGGATGATCCACATGTACGCGATCGTGCAGAAAAAGAAATGAAATTTGTTAATGGTATTTTTGGTAGTCAAAAAGGAAAAAAGAATGTAAATAATTTTAAGTTTGGTAATAAAAAGGATTAAAAAGGACATTAATAAAAATGCTAAGTAATACCGCAACACCAAAATATTATGGCATGTTCAGAGATCAAGTACTACGCGGTGAAATACCTGTATGCCATGAAATTGAAATGCAGATGAATCTAATAGATAACTTAATATCAGACCCTAGATTTTATTACGATGATAAAGCGGTTGAAGGATGGATACAATTCTGTGAAAACGAATTATGTTTAACAGATGGATCTGAATTAAACTTATTACCATCTTTTAAGTTATGGGGTGAAGATTTATTAGGCTGGTATTATTTTATAGACGCACAGGTACCTATAGCCAATGATTATGGCGTACACTATGAAATAAGAAAAATAAAACAAAGATTAAGAAAAAAACAATATTTAATAGTTGGAAGAGGTGCCGCTAAATCTTTGTATGATACTTGCATACATGCATATGAATTAGTAGTTGATAAACATACAACTCATCAAGTAGCAACCGCTCCGACAATGAAGCAGAGCGAAGAAGTAATGGATCCATTAAGAACTGCACTTATAAGAAGCAGAGGACCATTATTTAAGTTTTTAACAATGGGCTCTATTCAAAATACAACCGGCAGTAAAGCAACACGACCTAAATTAGTATCCACGAAAAAAGGAATAGAAAATTTATTCACTAACTCTTTACTAGAAGTTAGACCAATGAGCATACATAAGTTGCAAGGATTAAGAGTTAAATGCGCAACCATCGATGAATGGTTATCGGGTACTATTAATGATGACGTTATGGGTGCTATAGAACAGGGCGCTTCGAAAGGCCAGATATTAGATTATATTATACTTGCAACATCATCAGAAGGAACCGTAAGAAATGGTCCTGGTGATACAATTAAGTTGGAATTAATGAGTATTCTTAAAGGTGAATACTACGCACCACAAACATCTATATGGTGGTATAAATTAGATGATATGTCAGAAGTAGGAGATCCGTCAAAATGGATTAAAGCAAACCCAAATATTGGAAAGACAGTATCTTACGAAGCATATCAAATGGACGTTGAAAGAGCTCAAAATGCCCCTGCCACTAAAAATGACATTCTTGCCAAAAGATTTGGAATCCCAATGGAGGGTTCAACGTATTTCTTTACATATGAGGAAACATTACCACATGAAAAAAGAGATTACTGGCAAATGCGTTGTGCTTTAGGAGCTGACTTATCGCAAGGAGACGACTTCTGTGCATTCACATTTTTATTTCCACTATCAAATGGTTGTATAGGAATTAAGACAAGAAGTTATATTTCTGAAAGAACTTATAACAGATTGCAGCCAGCTATGAAATTAAAATACGATACCTTTATTGATGAAGGTTCACTAATAGTTATGGACGGTGTAGTTTTAGATATGACGTTAGTATATGAAGATGTCGATAAGTTTATAATGGAAAAACAATATGATGTCTGCTGCTTTGGATATGACCCATATAATGCTAAAGACTTCGTTGACCTGTGGACTCAGCAAAACGGTGAATTTGGTGTTACAAAAGTTATACAGGGTTCACGAACAGAGTCAGTACCATTAGGTGAATTGAAAAATTTAGCAAGAGAAAAAATGATATTATTCGATGAAAACTTAATGAAATTCGCAATGGGTAATTGTGTTGTTAATGAAGATACTAACGGCAATAGAAAATTATTAAAAAAGCGTCATGATGAAAAAATTGATAATGTAGCTGCCATGATGGATGCTTGGGTGGCATACAAACTAAACAAAGATATGTTTGAGTAAAGGAAAAAACACATATGAGTAGATATCAAAAAGTAAATGGTGAATTGACCGAAGAAGGATATAGAAAATACGGTAATGTTAGAAGAAAAGCTAGAAAAGATATTGTTGGAGGAGCTTTAACTTCTGCTGCAGGTGCTGGTGTGGGAATGTTTGGAGGATACGCTGCTAGAAAATTAAGTGGCGGAAAAGTGAATTTAAGATTTACTCCTAAAGTCGTAGGTTCCGTCATGTCTGCTCACGGTGGAAAACGTATGGCTGGCGGTGCTTACGATTTAGCATTAAACAGAGCCGGCGTTACTGACGATTATGGTCGTTTAGCAGATTCATCTAATCCATTAGCAAGACCATTAATTGACGGAAGAAAATATGCATTAGGTGCAGGAGCTGCTGTCGGCGCCGGTGTTCCGTATGCAGTGAAAGCTCTGAACAAAGACAAGGACAATTTGCTGGGTGAAGCTATAAGAAAAACCTCGGCTGAAAAAAGAGTTGTAGTTAAAAATGTCGAAAGAGGTCCTGGTGTAAAAGACTTCAGTATGAAAAATAGTACTAGAAAAAAGTTAAATAAGGGCTTTAAAATAATTAATACACCAGAAGAAGGTCCTGCTGTCAATGAAGAAAATAAGGCAGAATTTATTAAACCTAAACAGCAGCGTCAAAATAAAAAGAAAGTAATTAAAAACGTTGAAAGAGGTCCTGTTGTCAATGAAGGGGATGCACCAGAACCAATTAAACCCGAAAAGAAATCAAAAAAGAAAATATTTTTTAAAAGAAAGAAGAAAATGAATAATCCTAATAACGTCGTAGAAGATATCGATAATCTTAACGAAGAGTTAATGGGAAAATGGAAAAAAGGTTTGAAAAGGATAAAACATTCAAACTTAGGAGGAAACAATATGAGTTACTATGAAGACAGAATTTATCACTCAGGATATTTAGATGGCTATTATGCTGGTATGGAACTTTATCATTCCGATGATTCTGAAATGACTGATGAAGAAAAAGCTAGGCGCAAAAAGCGCAAAAGAGCTAGAGCGGTAGCATTGGGTGTTGGAATACCAGTCGGTGCAGCTGCGTTGGGTGCTGGTATAGCACTTCCTCTTGCTTTACGTAAGAAGAAACCTAAAATAAAGAGAACCGGCAAGACCGTATATGAAAAAATTAAAAACGATCCTATCAACGAGGAGACACCAATCGGATGGGATTTTAAAAGGAACATACCAAAATATAAATATTGGAATTATGACCCATCTGAAGCTAAGAAACGCCGTAAATTGCACAACCAGGCTACAGTATGGGATCATGATAAGAAAAAAGAAGTAGATATACCTTATGACTATTTCGAGAGTCCAATTAAAAAGCGTTATAGAGAACGTGAAGAAGTAGTAGGCTGGCAAAAAGCATTCAGAGGAGCATTTGGACGAAAATAATTTAAATAAATAATTAAAGGAAACAATATGAGTTACTATGAAGACGAAATTTATCATTCAGGCTATTTAGATGGCTATTATGCCAGTATGGAACTTTACCATGCTGATCCTGAAATGACCGATGAGGAAAAAGAGAAAGCTAAAGTTAGACGTAAGAAGCGTTTAAGAAATATTGCTCTAGGAGTTGGCGGCGCAGCTGCATTGGGTGCTGGTGGTTATGCGATCGGGCGTGCTTTACGTAAGAGAAAAAAAGGTGGACATACGGGACCTAGACCTGCAAAAACATCTGGGCCTACATTAGAAAGAGTTTACCCATATGGTTTGGATATTGAAACACCAATCGGATGGGATTTTAAAAAGAACAAACCAAAATATGAAACGGATGATCTTCATGAAGGCAGATATAAAGTTCACAAAATTCGCGTAAAGTCTCATTTCTGGGACCATGATAAGAAACAAGAGATGTATGATCCGGAACTAGATCCGGATGTGCTAAAGTTCAAAGAAAAATATAAAAAATATAATTTATAATTAAAACATAGGAGGAAACAATATGAGTTACTACGAAGATGAAATTTATCACGATGGTTACTTAGATGGCTATTATGCTGGTATGGAACTTTACCATGCTGATGAAATGGCTAGTAACGAAATGACAAAAGAAGAAAGAAGAGCTAGACGTAGAGAAGAAATGAGAGCTAGACGTAGAAAGCGTAGAAGAAACTTTGCATTAGGTACTGCAGGTGCTGTTGCTGGCGGTGCGTTGGCTCTTCAGAATCCTAACATTAGAGGTGCAGTTACCGGTCATTTAAGAACCGAGGGTCAGCTGCCGAAGAACATCGGTGTTGGCATTGGAAGAGCCGGCAAGGGAATATATAATTTTAAGCCGAATAGAGCTACCTGGAAAATTAGAGAAGGAGCTGGCAGCCTCGGCAATGCAATAGCTAGATATACACCAATATACAATAGAGGTAGAAAGAACGTAGCGGACACTATAGATGCCATGCCTTATTATTTCCGTAGAAAAAAGAGGTGATGATATGAGTTACTATGAAGACGAAATTTATCATTCTGGTTATTTAGATGGTTATTACGCCGGTATGGAACTTTACCATGCTGATCCTGAAATGACTGATGAGGAAAAAATACAAAAAGCCCTAGAAGCAGAAAGAAAAGCTAGACGCAAAAGACTTAGAAGAAACTTTGCAATAAGAACCGCTATAGGTCTTGGGTTAGGTGGCGTCAGCGCTTACGCTTATAACAAAGCGAAGGAAGCAGAACGAGCTGAGAGAGATGCAGCAATGAATCGCTCTATGAATGATCTTAATGATTGGATTAAAACGGTTCACAGTAGTTTAAGAAGGTCTGCGCCTAAACCAAAAAGGAACGTTAAGGGATTTAGAAGAAATGTTACTGGATCATATAAAGTACCAAGCACACGCACTTACGTTCCTACCTGGGCATTAGAACGTGCAAGGAAGCATCCTAATACAATACGGTGGAGAACTTGAACATTAAAAACACTAATTAAAGGAAAAATTCAAAATGGGATTTTGGGATAAAGTTAAAAAAGGTTGGAATGCTTTCATGAATAAAGATCCAACTGTGAATGATTATTCAATGGTTGGAACGGAATTAGGAATGGCATCTTATGTTCGTCCTGACCGTTCCAGATTTACCAGAGGTAATGAAAAAACAATAATAACTTCTATATATAATAGAATAGCTCTTGATGTTGTACAAAATAGAATATATCACGTACGCTTAGACCAGAATGGTAGATATTTAGCTACTATAAATTCTTCATTGAATTATATATTTAATATTGAAGCTAATAAGGACCAAACCGCCAGAGCTTTCTTACAAGATATAGTGCAGACAATGCTAGATGATGGCACAGTTGCTATATGTCCTGTTGATACCGATGACGATATCGACGAGACTAGTAATATAGTTTATGAATCCATGAGAGTTGGTAAAATAATCGAATGGAGACCAAATCATGTTAAAGTAAGAATATATAATGACAGAGAAGGAAAATTTCAGGAATTATATTATCATAAGAAAACTGTAGCCATTATTGAAAATCCATTCTATAGTGTTATGAATGAGCCGAATTCGACATTCTCAAGACTTAAGAGAAAACTGTCGTTGCTTGACACTATGGATGAAGCTCTAGCATCAGGAAAACTTAATGTTATTATTCAATTACCATATTCTGTTAAATCACCTATGAAACAGCAGCAGGCTGACCAGAGAAGACAGGATATTCAAAAGCAATTAGGTGAATCTAAGTATGGAATCGCGTATATAGATTCTACTGAGAAGATAACGCAGCTTAATAGACCGCTTGAAAACAAGTTACTTGAACAGATACAGTATTTAACTGAAGAGTTCTTCACGCAGCTTGGAATCACGCCTGAAATAATTAATGGAACTGCCGATAACTTAGCAATGCAGAACTATAACACGAGAATTGTGGAGCCTATTCTGTCGGCGATAGTAGATGAATCAAGACGCAAATTTCTAAGCAAAACGGCTAGAAGTCAAATGCAGGATATTATGTACTTCACCGAAAGCTTCCGTCTTATTCCGTTCACTTCCATTGCTGATTTGGCGGATAGTCTAACACGTAACGAAATACTTAGTTCTAATGAAATCAGAAGTATGCTTGGATTTAAACCTGTACAGAATGAAGCAGCTGATGAACTTAGAAATAAGAATATTAACCAGAGTAATATTACAATTTCGCCAGCAAATACATCAGAAATGATGCCAGATGAAGGTAATGGCTCAACGGCAGCTAGTCGAGAACCAGAGCAAGAAGATATAGTAATATACAGAGATTCAAATGGCGGTTTCACAGATTCAAATGGCGTTCCCGTATTTGAAGACGGTAATGGCGGATTTGTATATGAGGATGGAACACCGGTGAATACTTAACGAAAGGTAAAAATCAAAATGGGAAAATTTAAATTTAAGTTTGATTTTAGCGGGTGGGCCACCAGAAACGATTTAAAGTGTTCGGATGGCAGAACGATCCGCAGAAATGCATTTGCCGACGATGATGGTGCAAAAGTACCATTGGTATGGCAGCATATGCATAATGATCCAAGTCAAGTACTTGGGCATGCACTATTGGAAAATAGAGACGAAGGAGTATACGCATATTGTAATTTTAACAATTCTCCAAAGGGACAGATGGCCAAAGAATTAGTTAGAAACGGTGACGTATCTTCTTTATCTATATATGCAAACAATTTAACACAGAATGCTAACAGAGATGTTCTTCATGGTCGAATAAGAGAATTAAGCTTAGTACTATCTGGAGCAAACCCTGGAGCCTATATTGATAATGTTTCATTGGCCCATTCAGATGGAAGTACTATGACTGATGATGAAGCAATTATATATATTGGCGACGATTACCTGTTACATTCAGAAGGAGGTATGCTAATGGGCGAAGACGGCCAGAATTATGAAGATGAGTACGAAGATGATTCTGAGTATGATGACGAAGATGAAGACGAGTATGATGAAGAAGATGACGATTCTGAGTACGATGAAGACGAAGAGTACGAAGATGATTCTGAGTATGATGAAGATGATGAATACGAAGACGATTCTGAAGAAGAGTATGAAGATGATGACGATTCTGAATACGAAGACGATGAAGAAGAGTATGAAGACGAAGAAGACATCGAACATTCTGGAATTGATGACACAAATGTAATGGATGTATACGATGAAATGTCAGAAGAAGATCGTGGCGAAATAGCAGACATTATCGACGACGCAATTGAAAATGATATGTCAGTAGAAGATGTCTTAGAAGATGAAGATTTCGCTGATTTTATTAACAGTTTACCAACAGCGGCAGAAAGAACAGCTGCTAGTGCTGTAATCATTGATGCAATAAATGATAATATTGATATGGAGGACGAAGAAGATATGAAGCACAATGCATTTTACGATGATGAATATTTAGATGACGAATATGAAAATGGGGAGACACTTTCTCATTCCGATATGGCAGCTTTTGAAGCAGATACTATTGCCGATGCTCCATCATACGGAAAATTCTCAGAATCAGTTCTTGCACATGCAGGAGAGTATGGTATTGAGAATATTGATTGGTTGTTCCCAGATGCGAAGGAACTTAACACACCACCTGATTTCCTCAAGAGAGAAACCAAGTGGGTTGCTAAGGTAATGGGTGGAACAAAGCACACTCCTTTCTCAAGAATTAAGACAACTCATGCGGATATTACTGCCGATGAAGCAAGGGCAAGGGGTTACATTAAGGGTCAGCAGAAGGTTGAAGAAATCTTCACTCTCTTAAAGAGAACAACTTCACCACAGACAATTTATAAGAAGCAGAAGCTTGACAGAGATGACATTATCGATATTAAGGACTTTGACGTTGTACTCTGGATTAAGAGTGAAATGAGAATGATGCTCGACGAGGAAATTGCTAGAGCTATTCTTATTGGTGATGGAAGAGCAGCTGCAGCACGTGACAAGATTAAGCCAGATTGCATTAGAGCAATTGCCCTTGATACAGAAGGTCCTGAAGTATCACCTCAGGGTAAGGGCGAAGGTCTTTATGCTATGAATATTGATACAGAGTATCCTGCTAATTCTACTAGAGATCAGAAATGTGACCTTATGCTTGAATCTGTACTTCTTAATAGAAAGCATTATAGAGGTTCTGGAAATCTTACAATGTTTACAACAGAAGATATCTTAACATCTTTCTTACTCATGAAGGATGGTATCGGCCATAGACTCTATAAGGATGAGGAAGATGTTGCAAGAGCATTTAGAGTTAAGGAAATTGTGACAGTTCCTGTAATGGAGAACGTTACTATTACTGATTCTGAGAATGTTGCTCATACTCTCGATGCTATCATCGTAGATCTTCAGGACTACTCAATCGGTATCGATAAGGGTGGGGCTGTAAATACATTCTCAGACTTTGATATTGATTACAACCAGGAAAAGTATCTGATTGAAACAAGACTCTCTGGTGCATTAACAAAGCCTAAGTCAGCATTCGTTGTAAGACATACAGTTGCTAGTGCAGCTCTTGCTGGTTAAGAAAGGTAAAAAATCAAAATGGGAGCAAGAGTAAAAGTTATTATAGGTTTTGCCATGCAGAGTCCACCTTCTGATGAAGAATATCCTGATAAATGGGTAGAATCATTTACTGAAAAACCTTATTATGGTGAACTTATGAGAAATCAAATGGCTTATTGGTCAGAAGCTAATAAGACCATAGATGATTTAACATTCAACCATAGTATAAGCATTCTTGCAAATGATTTTATTAACAAGAATGGCGCCATGATAAAATATGTAATAGTACGTGGAGCTAAATGGCGTGTGACTAGCATTGAATTTCAATGGCCACGAATCATTTTATCAGTAGGGGGATTATACAATGGCAATTCGTAAAAATCTAAGTGAAAAGATGAAGGCTTCATTGAGCGGATTAATCGGTAACTTTTATTTCGAGCCCCCATCTAATCACAAAATTAATTATCCATGCATTATATATAATCGACAGCATGGTATTAGAATTAGCGCAGACGACGGATTATATCTACACCCACAAAATTATATGATAATGGTTGTTAGTGATGATCCAGATTTCAATAATAAATGTAGTGATAAATTATTAAATGATATTCCGAATTCAAGTTTAATTAATTGTTATTCGAAAAATAATTTACACTATGATATATTAAATATTTATTACTAAAAATAACGGAGGAACAAAAATATGGCAAAATTAATTTGGGACAATACAGGCGAACATTTTTATGAGACAGGTACCAGAAATGGTATCTATTTCCCTACATTAACAGATACAGCAGCTGCTGATTATCATCTTGGCTATGGTAAGGGTGTTGCTTGGAATGGTCTTACAGGAGTAACTGAAACACCATCTGGTGCTGAAGAGAATGCACAGTATGCAGATGACATCAAGTACCTTGCTCTTAGAGGTACTGAGGACTTTGGCGGCACAATCGAGTGCTTCGCTTATCCAGACGAATTCAAGCAGTCAAATGGCGAAGTATCACCTGTTGCTGGTATGACAATTGGTCAGCAGTCAAGAAGAGCATTTGGTTTTGCATTTAAGTCGGTCAAGGGTAATGAAGTTCTTGGCAACGATTATGGTGAGAAGATTCATATTATTTACAACGCTACAATCTCTCCATCTGAAAGAGCATATGCAACCGTTAACCAGGATCCAGAAGCTATTACATTCTCATATGAATTTACAACAACACCAATCAATGTTGGCATTTCTATTCAGGGCCAGACATTTAAGAAGACATCACTCGTTACGATTGATTCAACTCTTCTTAGTGGTGGTGTAAATAACGCTAAGTATAAGCAGATTTGGGATACGCTTGAGGGAACAACGGAGAATGATTCACAGATTCTTCTTCCACACGAAGTATATGCTATTCTTTCAGCTACTTAATTATAATTAATAGTTTTATTTGGACTAGAGGGGGTCTTTTAAACAGGCCCTCTCTTTTTATTAAAAATTCAAAATAGAAATAATATTAAAAGGAGATATAATATGTATACAATTTCAAAGGAATATGAAGATTTTCTTGGTAATCAGAGAAAAGAGGATTTTAGATTTAATCTAACAAAGTCAGAGATTCTTAATTTTTACACATCAGAAAATGGTGATTTAAGATCTATATTAATTAACATGCTTCAGCATCAGGATTCAGCAAAAATGATGAAACTTATGAGTCAGCTGATTGATATTTCATATGGCGAGATATCACCTGATGGTAGAAGATTTGATAAGAGTCCTGAAATTCTTAATAATTTCAAGGCAACAAACGCTTACTCAGATATTTACACTGAGCTATCTACAGATCCAGAAAAGTTTAAGAAATTCCTTCTTGGTGTTATGCCTAAGGAACTTGCTTCTAACTTCGATGGTAATATACCTGAGGATGTATTGCAGGCACTACCATCATCTTATAGAAAAGCTTTAGAGAAAACGGGGGATAAGTAATGAAAGGTCCAATGATAACCATTGAGATACCTGCTAATAAAGTTTGGGATGAAAAAGCTGAAATGATATTTGACGTTCCTGCTACAAAATTAGTATTATGTCATTCATTAATATCAATAAGTAAGTGGGAAGCACAATATAGAAAAAGATTTCTCAAGCTAAATAAATTTGACGAAAAAAATGGCATTAATACACCAGACGAATTATTAAATTATGTCAAGTGTATGACTGTTAATAACAATATAAATCCATATGTGTATAATTGTTTAACAGATGAAGATATTAAAAAAATTCAAGAATATATATCTGCTGAAATGACAGGTACTACCTTTAATACACCGGACACTGATAAGCCAAAACCTAATCAAGAGGCTATGTCTTCTGAAATGATGTATTATTATATGTCAGCAGCACAGATACCATTCTCGTGTGAAGAATGGCACTTGAGTAGATTAATAGCTTTACTTAGAATTGCATCTATTAAAAATGATCCAAATCCTAAGAAACAAACAAATGCACAAATAACAAAAAGCAACGCTGCTATAAATGCAGCTAGACGTGCTAAATACCATACGAAAGGATAACACGATGAAAGTAATATTAGGTCATGCCGTTTATGATGAAAACGGTAAATCTTCAGGAGGAGCAAAAGGTGATCAAACCTCCAAGGAAGTAACCACATGGAATTATTATATTTCTGGTGGTAAAAAGTGGCAATATGTTATCAGGCTGCGAAACGAGGCTAAAAGAAAGAAATTAGCTGATAAAATATATGCGGCATGCAATAATGATAATATAGGATACAGCCAGTCAGATAGACTTAGTTTATATGAAGCTGCCAAAAAGACAAACTTTAATATTGGTAAAATTTCAACAAAATGTAATTGTGATTGTTCTTCATTGGTTGCTTGCTGTTTAAATGCAATTGGAATAAAAGTACCTCATGATTGTTATACTGGTAATTTACGTAAAGCATTAGACGATACAAACGCGGTCGATATATTTATAGATACCAATCATTTAACTTCTATGAATAATTTAGAGGTTGGAGATATTTTATTAAGAGAAGGACATCATGTTGCAGTAGTTGTTAAGAAAACTAATTAAGGAAAGGAGGCGCATGATAATGAAATTATTTACATTTAAAAAGACTGGAATAAAAAATTTAGATAAATTAAAAAATAAATTTAAAAAAATAAATAACGATGATGAAATATATAAAACATTATCGGTTTACGGAGAGATTGGTGTTAAAAAGTTATCATCCGCCTCTGAATTTAAAAATTCAAAATGGAAGTATAATATAAAGAAAAATCCTAATAATGTTTGGAAATTATCATGGAGTAATATAAGCAATAATACTGATACCCCTATAATTTTAAATTTATTGTTTGGTGGAATAAACGAAAAAGGAAAATATGATCCACCTAAAAACTTTGTAACCCCAATATTAAATGATGTTGTAAAACAATTAGAGAAATTAGGTTATAGGAGGGTTAAATAATGCTAGATGAATTCCTTGGTAATAAGAAAGAAAATGAAAGTGAGGTCTTTTCAGCTAGTTTCAACTCTGACGAATTTACTAAAGGTATAAGTGAAGTAATTAAATCAATTGATCGATTAAGAGAATCTGTTGGTGGCAGAGAAACGATGCAAGCTTTTGCAAAGGCCGAACAAGCCAGTAGTGATTTCTATGATTCATTCTCATTGAAGTCAAGTATGGCTTTTTTCGCATCACAAAAATTATTAGATGCTATATTCGGTATAGCGAGTGCAATTAAATCCATTACATTTGATAATATGTCTGCTGGCTTTGATAAATATCAGCAGAAGATTTCAGCAGTTCAGACAATGGTAGCAGCTACCGGACGTTCTGTCGATGAAGTTAATTACAGAATGGAGAAGTTAGCTCAGTTCACAGATGAAACCTCATATAATTTCGCTGATATGGCACAGTATGCATCTATGTTCACTAATGTTGGTGTAGACTTAGATACAGCGGTTGCATCAATGGAAGGTATTGCTTCATGGGCTGCTTCTGCTGGTGCTAATGCGGAACAAGCATCTAGAGCTATGTATAACTTATCGCAGGCGATGGGATTTGGTTATATTCAGTTGGTTGACTGGAAATCGATTGAATATGCTGGAATGGGCACTGAAAAGATAAAGAACCAAATCATGGAAATGGCTGCTGAAATGGGTACATTACGCAAAGCATCTGACGGCGTATATATGACATTGAAAGGCAGCAAAGTAACATCTAAGAATTTTGCGTCGACACTTTCTGATAAATGGTTTACTAGTAATGTATTAGTAAACATGTTAAATGAATATAATAAATTCTTTACACAAATTCAGAATGTTTCCCTTGAAACAGGAATGACAATTACGCATATTCTCGGTGAACTTGAAAAGGATGGTGATGAGTATTCAAAAAGTGCTATTGCCTTTGCTGAGAAATATGGTATTGAGTTAGGTACTGTAGGTGAAGAAGCTTTTAGAGCAGCACAGCAGACTAAATCTTTTACTGAAGCTATTAATGCTACGATGGATGCTGTATCGTCTGGTTGGATGAAATCATTCGATTATATTTTTGGTAATAGAGATGAAGCTATTGAGTTTTGGTCTGAAGTTACGGAAATATTATATGATGTATTTGCGTCTGGTGCAGAACTAAGAAACTTAATGCTTAAATACTGGCATGAAATGGAAGGCCGTGAAGAGTTACTTGGTTTGATGGAAGCCGGATGGAATCAAATAAAAACTGCTGTAAATGCAGCTCGTATAGCTTTTAGACAAATATTCCCATATTTAACTCCTGATAATATTGACGCTTTTATAGAAAAGACTAGAGATTTAAAAGATAAACTTTTAAAGCCAATGGTAAATGTATTTGCTAGAATATATGCATTTACTCATGTAACTTTACGTATAATTAAAGACGTATTTGATATATTTTCGAAAATACCAAATATGTTAAAACCAATATTTGATTTCGGTAAAAAAATAGTAGATGTATTAATCGAAGCAGCATTCAGAGGACTTTTATGGATAGCTGAATCTTTGGAAAATATAATGGATTCCGAAACCGCTAAAACATTTTTCAAAATAGTAGGCGATTTAATACTAGGAATAGTTAACATGGCAGCTACTGGAATAATAAATATATTTAGTTTAATATCAATGTTAATGCCATATATTATTTCTGGATTAAATACAATGTTTAATATATTTGGTAAAATAGCATCTTTCACTAATGCAGTGTTAGGCTTATTTGTATCTATATTTAAATATTTAGAAGCTAGCGGTACATTAGAAAAAGTTAAAAATATACTTATTAAGATAGGTTCCATAGCTAGTATTATATTTGATAATTTATTAAATGTAATTACTAGTATAACTGAAGGTATTGATAAGGCAACGGCTAGCATCCATGGTATAAAGTTCGACAATAAGAACAAAAATGGTGATAAAGCTGCATCTGAAGCTAGTAAAAATACTAAAGTTGTATCCGAAGCTAATAAAACTATCAATAAAGATGTAAATAGTACATATACTATTTTTTCAACATTCTTCTCAAACTTAGCAGAATTTGTAGGAAACTTAGTAAAATCAGCATCTTTACATATTATAAAATTTATTAATACTGGATTAACATATGCTAATAATTTTGTAGTTGAAAAATTACCTGAAATAACACATAATATAGTCGGTTCGATTATATCAATGTTTGAAAATATTGGAGACACAATAACAAGCTATAGTGCTCTTGAATTATTAAAGATTAAAGGTGTATTTGAATTTGCAGTCAATATGCTTAAAGGCATTAATGCTGTATTTACAGGTATGGAAATAAACAAATTCATTAAAGCCGGAAGAAAATTCATTAAAGCACATACGTCAGATACTTTAATGGGTATGGTTAGAACGATTACAGCATTAATCGCAACTATATTAGTAGCTATGACCGCATTAAGTATTATGAATAATATAAATCCTGATGCGGTTAAAAAATCATTAGCACAATTACTTATAATATTGGTTGCCTTTATAGGTTTATCGGGCGCAATGATTGGTATTGCAGCTGGTTATAAAGCAATATCAAATAAGCCTGGAAAATCATTAATACCATTTTTAGCTGCTATTGCTGCAATTATTATATTAATATCAGGACAAGTATTTAAGATATATAATATATTAAAAGAAGATAATACTGCTACTTGGGCTGGAGCAGTAATACAGTGGGTTATTATGGCTGGCGTAATTATTGCAACATTATTAGTCGGTTTGCTTGCACTACAAGGACTTATAAAAGAAATAAAAGTTGGTGCAGGAATTATAATAGCACTAGGTGTATCGATGGCTATATTTATGGCTGCTACTAGATTATTCGGTTTAAAGTTAACAGAATGGAATAAAGATTTAGGATTTTGGGAAAATCTATCTACATTCATGCAAGAAATAACTGGATATATGGTTAGCCTATTTGTGCCTGCATTAGCCATGGCAGTAGCATTATCCGGATTGTCAGGAATTACATTGGCTTCGGCTGGTGCTGCGATGTTGCTTGCGGGTGCTTTTGCATTATTTGGTATAGCAATGATTTTAATAAGAGTTTCACTTCTTAAAGTGGAAGGAAGCTCATTCGGCACGGCTGTATTAATAGGTGCTGTTATGGCTGGAATATTAGGTATAATGAAAGCGTTTACCAAGCTCTCTGAAACATATAAAGCATCAATACCTGGTATGTTCAAAATGGCAGGATCTACAATGCTAATGGCTGGTGCTATGATGGTAGTAGCTTTATCATTCGTTATTATGTCCGCAGCTTTTAAGTCTATTATTAAAGCAATTAATAAGTACGACCCTAATGCAAACTATGAAGTTCCGGTTGCTATAGGAATATTAATTGTTTTAGCTGGTTTATTGTTAGGTATGGTTTACGCTCTTAAAGCAATTAATAAAAATTTAGTAAATGTACCTGTTATAAATAATACTGGAATAACTATATTAATAGAGTCATTATTAGCTATATCAGTAATGTCTCATATATTTAAATCAGTTATTAAAGCAATTAATAAATACGACCCTAATGCCGATTATGCAGCGCCAGTTGCTATAGGAATTATACTTACATTATCAGTGATAGTACTCGGCCTAACATTTGCGATGTCGAAGTTATACAATTATTTTGCAGCATCTGAAGATATATTAGGCGGTACCAATTTTAGAAGCATAGGAGCATTTGCTGTTATGTTATTTTCTGGTGTAATAGCAATATCTATGTTAGCTTCTACATTGAATGGTATAATTAAGACAATGGCGAAAACAGAAATACCTATCGATAAATTCTGGGTTGCTTATGGCCTAGTAGCTGCTATTGCTGGACTATTAGTTGTTTTCACTTCATTAATAGTTGGTATATCATGCATAATACAGGAGAAAATAACCAGTTCTGAATACGGTGTAATTGGATTAATCGCTGAGATAGCAACCATAGCAATGATATTTTCAATGTTTACTATATCAGTGCTACTATTTGCAGGTGAAATTAAATCGCTCACAAGAATGCTATCGGAACGTGGTGAAAATACAATGATTCTGGCTGCAATAATGATCGGATCGATAATGCTTGAAATAGGATTATTAATGACGGTATTCGGATTGCTATTTAAATCTGATAAATTTAAATCTGAAATTGCTATGAAAATAGTAGGGGTATCTTTATCACTATTGTTAATTTCGATGGCCATTAAAAATTTCGGTGATGCAATCGGAAGACTTAGCGAATCATTTAAAGATGATACCTATAAATCTGCACTTTTAGGATTTATTGGAATAGTTGCATCATTAATTATATTAGTAATCGCCGTATTTAAAATTATAAATAAATGGGCGAAGTTAAAAGTCGCTGGAATGGACGGCTTGAAAGTTAAATTTGGAAAAATTCTAGGAGCAGTTATTATTGTATTTGCCGCTGTATGGGCTTTAGAATTTATACTTGGCAAAATGGTCAAAATAGTTCATGACTATGAATGGACTGAAGTATTAACAGCTTTTGAAATGATAGCAGTGATGCTTGTAGCAGTGTATGGGTTATTGATGGCTATGAATAAAGTAATAGAAACAATAGCGAAAGCATCTGATATCGGCACTGGTAAGTTATTCTCAATATCGTCAGGTATCGCTATCATGGCAGGGGGTATAGTATTAGTAGCTATATCCTTAATGTTACTTAAAAATGTTAAATTAGATGATAGTGTAGTAGCTGCATTGGGTATAGTATTAGGTGCTATGACCTTATTGTCACTTATATTAACATTACTAAATAAGAAAGTAAAATCCTCATCAAGTATGACTGCTATGGATTTAGGTGCCATGGTAACGTTCTTTGTAGGATTTATAGTATCATTATTTACCATTGCTTCAGCGCTTAAAAAATTAGACGGTTTAGATTTAACTGGAGCTGGAAAAGCGATTAAAGAGTTATCACCATTACTAATAGGTCTTGTGGCTCTAGCTGCGGTGGCTGCAATAGCTGCTGGATCTGGCATGGGTTGGGCTTCTCTTCTTACAGGTACATTTGTAGTATTAGGACTCGCTGGTGCTGTATGGGTATTAGCAGATGCGGTAAAGAACCTAGGAAAAAGTACAGATTCATTTGATGTAGAGAAATACGGTAAAATAATAAACCCGGATGAAAATGTTAATGATACAAAAAATGAAGTAGATAATAAAAATAAAGAAATACAAAATAAAGATCAAAACAAAGAAAATCAAAATGGAAGTCCTCACCATAGTAAACCCAAACCTGGTGAAGTTAGTGTTAGTAAAGGCGGTGGCGGAGGACTTATACATGGAGCAGCTGGCGGTATTACAGTAAATGGGCAACGAGTAATGGTTTCTGCTATATCAAATGCGGCCGAGACATTCAGCAATGCAACTGATGAATTAGATACATTAGGCAGAGAATGGGCTCAAGTATGGAACGATATTCAGATGGATGATTTATATAATACATCTTCAAATTATTATGATTCAAGATCTGCAGAAGATAAAGAAATTATCGATTCGTATAGAGATTACGTTCATGAAATGGCTACTAATCCAGAAACTAGATATGCACCTGCTACTATTGCTCCAGAAAGCGTTAGCGACATCGTGAATGCTGTTCAGCAAGCCGGATATAAACCCAAGTCCTTGAGTAGAGCCGACGCAGTGCAGCTTCTATTAACTGGATCAACAACACCTCTTAACGACGCTTTAGATAAAATTAGCGGCGGCGATTGGTCGGTAGCTACGGACAGCGGAGAAGAGAATGTTTGGGTTAGCTTTATCGAAACTGCTGTTGAAAATGGTACCAAACTTCTTGGCAAAACTTTAAGCAAAGAAATAGGTTCTGTACCAGACTTAGTAAATGATTGGTTTGGTGGTGGCGGTAACGGAGGATTCTTAAGTTCAATTTTACTAGCTATACAAAATGCTGCTGAAGGCAAAGGATTATCAGATCTAAGTGGTATATTTGATTCTTTCCTTAAAAATAGTAAGGTTGACAGTTACGTTGAAGAAAATTTATATAGACCGCAGAGAAAGAAGGTTATTGATAGTCAAATAGCTAAATATCTTGTTGATGAAAATGGTAAAGAAAAATATCCTGGATTAAAAGTATCAGCAAGATGGGCTGCAGCAACATATGATCAAGATGGAAATGAATTAACTCCAGGAAAATGGGTACTAGACTATGATAGAAACATAAAGATAGCAGCTGAAGATCTAACTAAATTTGGTCAGATTATAAATGATGTTCAAAAAATGGCAGGCAATGAACTGATAGATTCCAGAGTAAAGGATATGTATGACAGCTTAACCGAAGAATACAATAAAAAAATGGAAGACATGCAGAAAAAGTTCGACGAGTTGTTTAAGTCGATGGATCCTGAAAAGTCTGGTAGCGAAACAGCATATGTATACTCAATGTCCGATGCAGTTAGAGATGTAACAAAGAAACTTAAACAAATGAACCCTGCATTAGCTAAGTCAGGAAAATTGTCAGCTGCAGCATCAGGAGCTGTTGATAATTTAGCTTATTCATTAGCATTAGCAGAAGTTAAAGCTAACAATTCATTTGAATCATATAAAGATGAAAATGAAGCAATTAAAAATCTAACAGAACAATATAAACAATCATTTAGTGAATTATATACGACTATTAGGTCTAATACTTTATCAGCGTATAGTGATAATCCATTTGAAAAATTTAATAAAAAAGCCGCTATGTCAAAAGGTCGTATGCTTAGAAATCTTCGCAAGAGATCTGAAAACATAGAACAATATGTTAAATGGATGAATCAAATACGTTCAACAGCATCACCGCAGCTATATGGCTGGCTATTGGAGCAGGATCCAGAAACAGCATATGGATATTTAAAGTCCATAATGAAAATGGATTCGAGCGAAATGAGTGAACTTAATGGATATTTTAGAAATATACAATCAAAAACAGATAGTATTGCTAGTGATTTAATTAGCGATTACGCATTAACTGGTGTGAATGTAAGTGAAGGTTTTGCAGGAGGTATCGATACTGAAGCAGGCCTTTCTAAAATGAAAGAGTTAGGAACTAATAGTTTAAATGAGCTTAAGAAAACACTTAAAATAAACTCGCCATCGAAAGCAACTGAAGAAATCGGTATGTGGACATGTATGGGTTTAATAAATGGTATAAGTAATTATAGTGGACTTGTTGAAAATGCTGCTACTAATTTAGGTACTCTTTTATTACAGGGATTAAATACAAATTTTGATTATAATACATTGTATAAAAAGGGGCAAGATATTGCAACAGGTTTCTCACAAGGTATATTAGATATAGTTACTGGAAAAACATTTAATAGTACAATTCAACCTATGTATAATTCAGATAATAATTATGCATATCAATTAAATATTCCTAGTACAATAACAACGTCATGCTCTAATGATGTTGCCATAATATCTAGAAATATGGAAACAATGATTAACAACCAGAACACCATTATTAATAAGATGGAGTCTATACAGACATCTATCGATAAGTTAGGTTCTATGACATTTAATGCTTATATGGATCCATCCAAGGCAGCAAGTGAATTAGGTCCTCATATTAATGTATGGATGGGAAGGCAAGCATTAAGAACAAGGAGAGGCAATTAATGGCAAGTGTTTTTTATGAAGGAGAGCACTCGCTAAATTTTATACCAGAGGGAGAATCGGGCAGTTGGAAAAATTCATGGGAAGAGTGGGGATTAGCTCCAACTTCCCGCCCGGTTATTTCCTTACCTGAACCCGCAACAAATTATGTAGAAATTCCAGGAACATCTGGATCGCATGATTTGACCGATCAGTTCGGGTATCCTGCATATGGAATGAGACAGGGATCAATCGAATTCATGGTGGTCCCTGAATTTTCCAGTACGCAATCTAAAAATTCAAAATGGAATTACAGGTATGCAAATTTAGCAAATTACTTTCACGGTAGAAAAATATGGATGTATTTAGATGACGATCCAAATTATTATTATAGTGGACGCTGGAGTGTTTCGTGGTCTTCGCCTAGTGGTAAGGGAGAATTATCGAGGGTCGTGCTAAATTATACGCTAGATCCTTGGAAATATGTAAAAGAAGGATGGAGAGGTCTTTATATTACTACAGATAATCCTCGTTCAGGAGGTTATTACAAGTATACCAGAGGATCTAACGGCGAATTTATTAGAGGTGATTTAATAAGTGCAAATCAAACAGTAAAATCAGCAATAATGGACAGTGTATCATATATGACACAGAGTCCATATTTTAGAGTTAAGGGTATGGACAGTGGTCAGCAATGTGTTGTGAATTATACAAATAACGATTTTAGCAATAAATTATCTACAAGTAATATTATATATAACAATAATGAAATAACAAGATTTCCATCTGTAATTATAAGGCATGGAGACGATAATTGGGATATTAATGTAGATAAGCCAGCTTCCGCATCTGTCGAAATAATGTTTAGACTAGGGAGGTTATAGTATGTATGAAATTATATGGACTGATAATATAGAATCCTTACCGAGAAAAAGTGTTTTTGAAGGTGTTCTATATATTGTCGGAGGCACTACGCTATATAGAAAATGGACTGTTCCTTATAACGAAGAAGATGGACAAGTTAGTTTTCGTGTCTGTAATCCGAATACTACTAAAGAAGTAGAGTTAGTGTCCTTAGAAGAGATAGGCAGCAGTAGCCACGATTATAATCCAGATATTAATATAAATGAAAATACTGGAATCATAACTTTTGATATTGAAACAATGCGCGCAAAATTGAGTGCAAATATTGATTATGATTATCATTTTAGAGGCGTTGAAAAAGATACTTTAAATGTAGTAAATGTATATTTTACAGTTAGTGTAAGTGCAACACGACAGTTAATATGCTACCATAACGATGAAATAACCTTTGGATTATATTTTAGATTATATGATCAGAAATATTATGATTGGGACAGCGACAAAGTTAAAACATTACCGAAATTAAATCCAGTCACATTTGTATATAAACCTATGAATAAGGATTTACAGATAAAAGATATAGACCATATATGGATAGAAACCGGTCCTTATGATAATCATGAGACGGACTGGGAAGATACTGACGACGGCATGATTATACGCGATACGGTAAGTATTGATAGTAGTTATAAAGACCCTGATAATTTTACAGCAGACTCTTATTACTCTTATAAATTGCATGTATATGACACTGACAGTAACCATTATCTAGGTGAGTTGCGATATCTAGCTGATACTAGAAAAACAACATCATTTAATGCATTCGTATTGCACAACGGTAGTGGTGATATGGCGTTCAATGATGTAGATACTAGTGATGCTAGTGACAATCGTAAGAGAAGTTCAAATATCGTTAATATGGATGGAACGGAAGAAATATTAATGTTTATTTTTACAATGACTGATGAAACTGATAGTTTAGGGGCAGAATACACAATAACTAGAGCAGATGGTGGGACCGGATATGATTTAGGTGCATGGACATTATCTGTAGATTATAGCAAGTGTTCAAAGGGTATATCTAAGTTAGTATTTCAGGGTTTAGATAGATATGGCAATACACGTACATTAAAACTTGCTACTATTATTAAGTAAGGAGGAAATTCAAAATGGGAGAAATAAATATAGGTAATCCGGAGCAGTTATCAAACTCCGAGAGAATGCTTTATAATATTGGTAATAATAGTTCTATAAAAACCGACCCACCAAATTCAAGAGTTGAAAAATTGCTCGAACAGATAATGGAGAATAGTTCAAATCCGCTTCAATTTATAGGAGTAACGACTACAGAAATTGAAGATGAATCGACTACGTCTCCAGTTGTTATAAATGGTGCTGAAGTAACACCTAATAATGGTAATATCGTATTTTATAACAAAGGTGAATATGTTTGGGACGGGTCAAAATGGAGACTTCTTGGTGACGGTATTGCATATGCGTACTATTCAGAAGATACTACAAACCAAAAGGCTGTTTTTTCTGGACAGAAGCATTTTGAGATAATTGGTGACCCTCAATATTCTAATACATTTACTAATGATTATAATTTTGCGTTTGGTCCGTCTAATAATGTTAGCGGAATAGGTGCTTTCGCAATGGGTACCTCCAATACTGTATCTGGTGAGTGTGCGATGGCGCAGGGTATAAATTCATATTCAACTGGTGCACAATCGCATGCGGAAGGAAGTGCTGTTAACGCAGTCAATGCGCAAGCTCACGCTGAAGGACAGCAGACAACCGCATCTGGTGCACAATCACACGCTGAAGGATATATCACACAAGCTACAGGTACTCAGTCGCATGCCGAAGGAAAAGCCACGAAGGCGCAAGGGTCATATGCCCATGCCGAAGGAGATTCAACAACCGCGGCCGGCGAAGCATCTCACGCCGAGGGACATATTGCGAACGCTGTTGGTAAATATGCCCATACTGAAGGAGATTCAACAACTGCGCCAGGTCAATCTTCACATGCGGAAGGATATGGCACCTATAGTATCGGTACCAATTCACATGCCGAAGGCGACTCATGCTATAGCCCTGGGCAAGCCGCACATGCTGAAGGTAATAGAAGATATGCCGTCGGTCCTGCGTCTCACGCAGAGGGTGTTGGAAATGGTTCATTTCAAGCAAAAGGAGAAGCTGCACATGTCGAAGGATATCAGACTCAAACGGATGGCACTGGAGCTCATGCAGAAGGATATCAGACTTCAGCAATGGCAGCAGGAGCTCATGCAGAAGGATATTCAACAGCTGCAACTGGTAGTTATTCACATGCAGAAGGATATCAAAATAATGTCTCAGGAGATCATTCACATGTCGAGGGATATAACAACACAGTTAGTGGGATTGAGTCTCATGCCGAAGGATCGGATAATATCATAAATTCAAATGCATATAATTCGCATGTTGAAGGACGCGCGAATGTTGTGAATGCTTCATATTCTCATGTTGGTGGATGGAATAATATTGCTGGATCCAATTATCAAACGGTCATTGGCAAATATAATGAATCTGATACCCATGATGTATATTCGTTTATTGTTGGTAATGGAACTGGCGATAGTAATCGACGTAATGGATTCACTGTTAAGTGGGATGGAACCGCTCAAGTAGCTGCACCGCCAGTTAATGATATGGATATTGCCACAAAGAAATATGTGGATGATAATTCTGCAACCGTTCATCAGTCAACATCGGCGCCTACTGCATCGGATGGTAAAAACGGTGATATTTGGTATAAGATGTCTCAGCGGGTAGATGTATCGTATACAGTTCTTGATGGTATATCGACAAATTCGGATTGGAGCAATACTGAAACAACTAATTATACGTCATCATCAAATAATATGATGTTTACAAAACCTAAATCGAATAATCCATCTGACACCGATAGAGATTTTTACTATCCTGAATTAGATGGATGGTCATCATCAGATAGTATTACCGTTGATATTACATTACCTAATACTAGAGATACGCAAGGTCTTAATGATGGCTCGGCAATAATCGGTATAAATCCTAGCGCAACCGGTATGGGTATAGGTTTGAGCTGGATGCGATGGATAGAAGCAAATTTTGTATATTCTGGTGAGGTTATAGAATATGAATCAAATTCCGACATAACTGGTAGACATACCATTGAATATAATAATTATAGTCTTATATTAGATGGTGCTACTGTTGCTAGTGTTACGCCTGGCGAGCCGGCCACATATACCAGAGAAAATTTTGATCATTGGGATATGTTTACCTATATAGGATCAACAATACTTACAATTCATTCATTAACAGTTACGAAAGGATCGACTGTATATCATTTTATTCCAGTTAGAGCAGAAAAAGCAGCTGCCATTAATCAAACAACCGGAGAAATAACTCATAATAATCAGGTTCTTGGTTTATATTGCCGTGAGACTGGTAATTTCTATGGTAGAGGATTTAATCAAGGCATTAATAATAGTCAAAGTTGGGATAGTGGTGTTCATACATACGTTCCTATGTATACGGATGATGTAAGTGGAATTGTTGACAAAGTATACGAATCTGCCGCGGATCATTCAACCGAACCAATAAGTACCACATGGTACCCTTTATACACAAGCTATGGATTTACGGCTGGATCCCCAACTGGCGAAGTCATTGGTACTACCGAAGTTGAAGGAGTAAATACTGAATATACAAAGTATAATGGTGTTTGGTATGAAAATAAAGATAATAATACTACTTATACCGCAGGAGAAAATATTACTATAGATCCTAATAATGTGATATCTGCTACTATAAGCGGCGGCGCTAGTATTCCATTTGTTATGGTAAATAACTCAACCACGAGTCAGCATTGGGAGGCATCTTTACCAAATGTAACCAGTATTTCAACGGGATTTGTTGTTCTTGTAGCAAATATGGGTTCTGCTGTATATACTTCTGAAGTTGTGGATTTTAATCTAACTTATAATAACTCAGATTCAACAGGTGCAGTGCCGGTATATGTATCTAAGGGTACAGGAGTATCAGAGCAGCTTCTTGCAGGCAATACAACCGCCCCAGAAGTATTTATGCTTATGTTCTTTAAAGCCAATGAATATTCGATAAATGGAACTGTTCAAAATGCATCAAAATGGATTGTAGTAGGAATTTCATAATGTTTTAAAAGGAGGAAATTCAAAATGGGAGCATTTAAGTCAATATATACTGACTATGCATGTGAACCCAGCCAGACATTAGTTAGTCCAAAACTTACATTAGAAGCCAACGCAGCAGGATCATTAGAATTCTCCGTATTACCAGGTCAAGATGGTTATGATAATATTTATACGCGGCCTAGAAATGGATATTTAATAGTTCTGAAAGACGGTGAGCCGATATGGGATGGTAGAGTAACCACTCGTGATATGGACTGGAATAATACTAAGTCTATATATGCGGAAGGTGCTCTATCATATCTTAATGATATCATGATACAGAGTCTTGAGGATACTAGCGACTTTAAAACAGCTAGAGCTAATGCCAAGACTGATTTAAAGAAGAAGGAATCCGCATTTAATAAGGCAAAGAAAGAATGGGAAGACGGCGGTTCTCCATCAAGCGGTACTTTATATAATAAATACAACACTGCGAAAAAGAATCTGGCTTGTTCCAAAAAGAATTATGCTAATAGCGTATATAATTCAAATATATTAGACCAAACTGATGATGAATTACTTCTTGAATTAATAGAAGATGATTATTACGGAGAGAATGGTCCTAAGATATTTGAAATGATGTTGGAAAAGTATAATGCTCAGGCTGAAAATTCTAATGTACATAATCAATTTACTTTGGGTGATGTATTTGTCCCGGCTGTTCATGAAGCATATGAGGCTGTAGACGAAGATGATTATCTTATAGAATGGGATAGTCCAGATTTTACAACTGTGTATGAATACTTTAGTTCAATGTTAGATAAAATTCCTAATACATATTTATCTGTAACATATGAATATGATGAAAATAATTTATTAGTTAGAAAACTTAACTGGCTATTACAAGGTGTAAATAAAGATAATGTTGAAACTGTAAAACAATATTATAATACAAATGTAAAATCCGCTAAAACAGCATATAGTACTGCAGCCGAAACTTATAATAAATGGTACGTAACTGCTTATGATTCTGCTAAAGATTCTGAAGATATAGAAGCTGCTATTAAAAGCAATACAGAATATACTACCAAACATGATCCGCTTGTTACCGCCACGAATAATTTAAAGACAGTTAATGCTGCATGGAATACTTACATTAAGAGTCTTGTTGATTATAGTTCGCCTGATATTGTTGTTAAACAGACAGTAAACTTTGGTGAAAACTTATTGGATTTTAAAAGAAATATAGATAGTACAGAAATGTTTACTAGATTAATTCCAATAGGTGAAGACGATTTATATTTAAATGACGATAAATCTTCTGCTGCCATATATGTACAAGATAACGAACTTGTAGCACAGTATGGCGTTATAACACGTAAGATGAACTTTGATAAGATTCGTGATGTAAAAACACTTAAGCAGCAGGCAAAGGCTGAACTAGCGAAAATGAAAGCACGAATAGATGGAAGTAAAGAGTCTATTGAGATAACAGCTCTTGACTTAAGATATCTGGATTCAAATGCATATTATGGTAAAAGTCTTAATATTTTCGATGTGGTTGATTGTATTTCGGCACCGCACGGTTTTATAACATCCAATAAATTTCCAGTACTTAAAGAAGAAATTGATATGGCGCAACCTGAAAATACAAAATTTACCCTGAATGCAATTGTCGAATATCAGAGCGCAACATCTCAGCTAGCTTCTACATCGGCAAATACAATGGCGACCGCATCGACAGTATCCACATTAGGTGCTAGAAAAACTGGTGATACTGGTAGTAGCGGCGGTGATTTTTATAAAGAATGGATTTTGTGGAGAGGACCGCGGCAGTGGAGTGGTGATGATGGAGAATTTCCTGTATCTCTTATATTAAGTGAAAGTATAGAAAATTATGATATTATTGCAGTGGAATGGTCTAATGGTATTAATTCTGACAATCCCGAAACGTTGCCTAGTTGTTTTACATATATATTAACAACGTCGCCGACTATATTAGGAGTTAGTAATTTTTGTCTTTTTGGAATATTATGCGACGTTTCTTTTCCAAACAATACAACATTTTCTGTTAACTTTGTAAATGGTCCGCTTACATTAAAAAGAATATATGGTATAAAGTTTGGACAAAATTAATTAACTTTAAAAGGAGGTATAATATGAATAATAGTAGAGATGAGCCTTATGATGATTTTGAGCGCTACCTTATAAAAGAGATAGAGCTTGCAGGTTATAAACATTTAGACCGCAAGCATACTCTAGAAAAGGCGCTCGAAGAATATCGCAAATTCAAGAACAGAGAAGGTATGACGAATGGTTGATATTAATTTATTAATTGCAATAGGCGGAATTGTATTAACGCTGGTATTTTCAATTTTAGCAAATGTTAGAGCTAGTAAAACTAGTATAAAGGACGAAATTGAAAAAGCTAAAGCAGACGCCCACAAACAAACGAGATTAGAAACGAAATTAGATGAGATATCGTCCGATACAAAAGATATTAAATCTGATATACGGAATATGAAAAATGATATTGGTAGTATTAATGAGCGTTTAATTATAGTCGAACAAAGTACTAAATCCGCTCATCATAGAATAGATGCTATAACTAGCGATAAGCAGTCATAATTCGACGGGGGTGATGTCGATGGCATATCGGTACTTTAATTCTAATCCTGCTGGTGAATTTGTAGGAGATTGCGTTATAAGAGCTATTTCAAAAGTGGTGGATCAATCTTGGGATAAGGTTTACGTCGATATTTGTTTGAAAGGATTATCGTTGCATGATATGCCATCATCTAATCGAGTTTGGGCGGCGTATTTAAAAGATATTGGGTTTGATAAATATATTATTCCAAACACGTGCCCTGAATGCTATTCTGTAATTGATTTTGCAAGAGATAATCCATATGGAAACTATATATTGGGTACGGGAAGTCATGTTATCGCTGTTTCGAATGGTGATTACTATGATACTTGGGATAGCGGAGATGAAACACCAATATATTATTTTAAAAGGAGGTAATACATGCCGTATAATATATTTCAGCAGAATTCGTATCCTCAATACAATGGCATTATATGGGTACAGGGAGAAAATGGTGCCAATAATTATAATTTAGCACCTAATTCGTTAATACCTCTATGGGATTCAGAAAAACAAGTTATATATTTAAAGTCTACGGATTTCATGGGAAGACCAACAACTAAGATACTTGACTATACAATTCGCGATTCAAATGAACCGGATGATAAACCAAGTGACAAGCCAAATTATGCTACAGCAGATGATATTAATAGTTTAAAAAATGAAATTGAATTATTAAAGAAACAGCTTGAAAGGAGTAGTGAAGTAAATGAATCCAATATACGAACAAATGGTAAACCAAAATACCGCAAATATGAATCAAACAAGCAGTCCAATTGATGCTTTTATGCAGAGATTAAATATGTTTAAAAATAGTTACCGTGGAGATCCAAATCAGAAAATACAGGAAATGTTGAACTCTGGTCAGATAACTCAGGAACAGTATAATAGGGCAGCTCAGCAGGCTAAAACAATACAGCAGCTTTTTAATAAATAAAATAAATCATGGCCATGATTTAAATATATATTTTTATCAAGGAGGAATCAAATATGTTAACAAGTGACAATGGTTCAAATGGAATGGTTATGCCTGTATCACCTATGTATGGGAACGGTGGTAATGGTATGTTCGGCGGTGGAGGCGATTTTCTAGCATGGATAATCCTGTTTCTATTGATCGGATGCGGCAATAATGGTTTTGGCGGTAACGGCGGATTCGGAGGTAATGGCAACGAGTTCGCTTGGCTGATGAATGGGCAGCAGGGAATCAATGCAAACACCAATAATGGATTCAGAGATGCTATGATTAATGACGGTATTGCAGGTATTAGGGGTGATATTGGAAATCTTTCTACCCAGCTTTGCAATAGTTTTGCTAATGTAGAGCAGGGTGCAAATGCAAGACAGATGTCCATTATGCAGGGATTCAATAATAACTTAATGGCTACCAATGATGTTAAGTATACAATAGCAACTGAGGCTTGCAGTACAAGAAATAATGATACTCAGAATACTCAGGCTATACTTAATACAATTAATGGCGGTATTCAGTCTATTAAGGATCAGCTTTGCCAGGATAAGATTGATGCTAAGAATGACGAAATTGCTCAGCTCCGTCAGCAGGTTGCTATGAAAGATCTAGCAGCATCTCAGACTGCACAGAACGCCTTTATTCAGGCAGGATTTAGCAATGAAGTTGATGCACTTTATAATAGACTTAATTCTTGTCCTGTACCTACAACTCCTGTATATGGCAGAACACCTATATTTACTTGTCAGAATAATGGATGCAATTGTAACGGAAGCTTTTAATGGAGGTTAAATGATATGGCAGAGTATTTAGCAAATGCAATTCAGACTGTAAATCTCAATAGTCCTATTATTTTTACTGCTTCTATTCCTTGCCCTCGTGGTTATGTTTATCATGAGGATGAAACGGGAATTTTTACTCTAAGAGGTATCACTAATAATTGCTTCGCACGTTATCAGGTTATCTTTAATGGCAATATAGCAATACCTGATGGTGGTACAGTTGGACCTATAGCAACCGCTATAACAGTTAGTGGTGAAGCAAGACCTACCAGTAGAGCAATATACACACCAGCTGCAGTAGATGAATATGGTAATGTTGCTTCAACGGCAATTATAACAGTTCCTAGAGGATGCTGCTTTAATATGAGCGTTGAATATGTATCGGGCATTGTTAATGACCCAACTGCAACTCCAACACCAAGTATAAATGTTATAAATGCCAATGTAGTAATAAATAGAATAGCATAAGAGGAGGAAAGCAATGAGAGAATTAGATGACACAAAAGATATGCTTATTGAGCAGCTCAAAAAGATTAATCGTAAAGGAGATGCTATTACTCCTCAGGATTTAGACTGCATGTATAAGATAGTTGATATTATGAAGGATATCGCAGAAATCGAAAATAAAAGTAACTCATACAGTAATGGATGGGATTATGGCATGAACAATTCATATAACTCATATAACGGAAATGGAAATAGCAATGATAATTATATGAGAGGAAATAGTTCTAGAATGCCTAGATATAGTTCTGAAGATGAAAAAGAACATATGAAGCAGACTCTTGAATCATTACGTATGAAGCTTGATAGAATGAACTAGAGGTGACCGTATGAATGGATTTGGTAAAAAGTGGTGGAAAGCCGCTGGTAAGAGAGCTATTAAAACTATAGCACAGACAGCCATCGCATCCATAGGCACTTCTGCTGTTATGAGCGATGTGAATTGGATTATGGTACTATCAGCGTCTATTCTTAGTGGCATATTATCTTTATTAACAAGTATTGCTGGATTACCTGAGTTGGAAGAGAATGATATTAATGGAAATCTCATTGTGAGTTCAAATGCCAATGAAGAATTATTATCTCTTGAAATAACTCCAGAGCAGCTAAAAGGTATTGACACCAAGAATGAAATGACATTCAAGATTATCCACAAGTAATTAAAAATATTTCCTATAAATAGTCATTATTAGGAGAATATAGCCTTGGTGAAAACTGGGGCTATATTTTTTGTCCCTTCGTGAGATGAACAATGGGTATTATGAGAAAATAATAAACAAAATTAGGCACCTATGCCTTATAAAATAGGAGAAAAGGAGACAATTATGAATAAAGGATATTATTCAAATTGTTTAATTGAAGCAATTAAAGCGAAAATTAAATGGGGAAAGGAAATAAGGATAATACGTATCCCCATAAGAAAAAATGACATTTTATGTCCACATTTTATGTGGCATGATTTAGTCGATGATAATATAAAAGATTTCATTGCGGATGACATAGGGTCCGCAGAGAAATTATTATTCAAAGGGCACATCAGAGTTCGCCCTTACGCCGTCTATGAAAGATGGCTGAAAACAAATAAGTGGTAATTGAACAAGACCCGAGTAAGTCTATAAACTGCTCATATATTTTTTCTCGTGAGATGAACAATGGGTATTATGAGAAAATAAAAGGAGGTATTTTATAATGGACGATAAATTGTTAGATGCTTTAAAAAGCATTACAGAAGGAATAGGAACGGCATTATCTCCATTGCCGAAAATATGGAGAGACGGCGACCCACCGAGATTTTGGGTGGCATATTCGGATGGTAACACGGATAGTTATGTTACATTTCCACAGGCAGAGAAATATTGCCTGAAACATAAATGTACGATCGTTGAATCGTACAAAATAATGAAATTCAACATTAAGAAAAAGTAAACGAGGAGTCTTTGGGGAATAGACTCTGTAAAACAATCCCTATAGTTTTTTCGCGAAAAAAACAAAGCATAAAATAGAGAGAGGAGTAATATGTATCAATTAATATATTTTTTAAAACAACCTCTCTTAAAAACAAATAAAATATTTTTTTAAAGGAGACAAAAATATGAGACAACCTAAAGAAGTTATAATTAATGGAAAGACATTAGAAGAAATTCTTATTAACCATATGCTTTGGGTTAATAGCGGCTGTAGCGAGGATGAAGATGAGATGCGTGCAAACTTAAGCAATGTTGACTTAAGCAATGTGGACTTGCATTGCGCCAATTTATCCGATGCTAATTTAAGCGGTGCGGACTTAACTAATGCTGAATTGCGCGATGCTGACTTATCCACCGCAAATTTATCGCATGCAAACTTAACTAATGCCTGCCTGCGCGGTGCCAACTTAAGTGACGCTGACTTGCACAGTGTTAACTTATTTAGTGCTGATTTAAGATTCGCCGATCTGCATAATGCTAGTTTAAGTAATGCTAATGCGCATTGCGCTGTCTTAAACGATGCCATTTTATGCGATACTGTTTGGAATAATGCTAACTTGTCTATGGCACAGATAATTAATTCTAACTTAAGTCATACCACGTTCTATTGTGCCGACCTGCATAATGTTAATTTAAATAGTTCTGACCTGCATGATGCCGAAATGACAGGCGCTGACTTATCCTACGCAAACTTGAGTAATGTGGACTTAAGTGATACTATTTTACGTAGAACAAATTTAACTAATGCCAACTTATATGAGGCTAATTTAAGCGGTACCATTTTAACTGATACTAACTTAACTGGCGCTAATTTAAGTCAAGCCAAAGGAGATCTGATTGAGTATCGCACTGGAAAAATACTCACAGAAGATATTGTGGGATATAAAAAATGCAGAAATGATATAATTGTTACTTTATCGATTCCAAAAGGTGCAATTGTGTTCTCTATAAATGGCAATAAATGTAGGACTAACAAGGCCAAAGTCATTGCCGTAGATGGAGCTGAGATAGCATATTCTATATTCGATATTGCAGTGGAATATAAGGTCGGTGAAGAAATTGATATTCAAGATTTTAATTGCGAATACAATGTCGAATGCGCAGAAGGAATACATTTCTTTATGACGAGAGAAAAAGCAGAAAAATATGATCTTTAACATGAAAGCGAGGTAGAAAAATGACAGATGCAGAAAAAGAGATAGCTTTGAAAATGGCTATTGAAGGATTAGATGAAGAGCCCTGCGATGATTTTATTAGCAGAAAATTTATGTATAAACTTGGGGCAACTTGTATAGCAAAGAGAACCGAGGATGGTAAGCTAATAGCAATTGGAGCTATAAAAGATTTACCAGCAGCAACGATAATAAGATCTAAAGGGCATTGGGTAAAGAATAAAAGTGGCGAGATATTATTCTTTACATGTTCTGAATGTTCATATCGCGCCAAAGTAAGATACAAGTATTGTCCTAATTGTGGGGCAAAGATGGAGGAGGTAAAGTAATGAACGCAAGACAGAAAGCAAAGATGTATAAGCGCATGTATGAATCACTATTGGAGGCAAAGCCGCATATAATATTTCATGAGAAACCATGCACAATCGATACGTTGAATGTTAGTATGATATTACCAAAACAATTCGCTCTATTAGGTGATGATTATATAAGGAAAATTGTAATCGATGGTTTGGTCAAAGAATTGGCTAAGTGCCCTGAAAAGTATATTGATGGTTATACCGAATATTTACCTTATGATGCCTCGCCTCGTCTTCATTATCAAATTAAGATTTTAAGAAAGCCACCAAAATTGGAAGCAGAAATCATAACCCGTGGGAACTGCATGATGTGCGGAAAAGAATTAACCGAGGGATTGTTCTTTTGTAAAGAATGCAGAGAAAAATCAGAAAGCGAGGAAAAAGAATGAATGATATTGAGATTATAATTAAGATTTCAGAAAAAGAATACAATGCAATTAAAGAAGACAATTCTGGATTGTTTGGCGGGCACATTTATCAAGCGATTAGAAACGGTAGGCCACTTTCGGAAGGAAGAATGAACGAAGAAAAGTGGATTCCTGTAACTGAGAGATTACCGAGAGAAGGAGTAGATGTTTTGGTGTGCAATTCTGTCGGATGTATTTATATTAGTTATCTAGACTGGCACGGTGAATGGTATTTTTCCGAATGTTGCGACGTTGCAATAGATGGTGTCATAGCCTGGATGCCATTACCAGAACCTTATAAACCAGAAAGTGAGGTAAAGTAATGGCAATGTTAAACGAAGAAACTAATAAGATAGATTACCCTCCTAATTTTAGACGTTCGACTATTGGTCTTCCTGCGATAATTCATCATGCTACTTGTCGTTGCCCAGTAGATACAAAAGAATTGCTTGGACTTCACGCCAATATTGCTAGCATAGATGAATTCTTTGGCGATAAAAAAGAAAATGAAAGCGAGGAATAAATTATGGAAAGAATGGAAATGACTGTAAATAGCACAAAAGAGGAATTTGAAAACCTTGATTATTCTGAGCCTACTGGTGAATTTAATGGAATTGTAATTATCCCGACAAATGAAATGCATGAGAGTGGTTACAGATGTATGAAATTTGCGTTAATGAATCATGGTGAAGTTGTGGGATGTGTTGGAGGTAGTAGCGATGTTATCCATCTCAATGGTATTGGTGGATATGGAAAACCTGAAGTTTACTTAAAAGGGCCTAAAGACGGTAGAATGAGAAGAGTTGATTGGTCTATTGATTGCTTACCAAATGGTTTAATAAGACTATTTTGCTCTCACAAACTTGAGTTAGATGATATTATATGTTCAGATTTTAATTTATATGTAAAGTCAGAAAGTGAGGTGGAATAAATAAATGAAGAGAAAAGAAGCAATTAAAAAAGCGACTGCAAAATGGAGCCGTTGGTGCTATAAATATGCTGATGAAGCATTAATTAAAATAATAGTAACGTTAATTTTCTATATATTGGTTGCTATTATATATCCAAAGTGGTATAAATAATTCGCGAAAAAAACAGCTACTATAATGAGAAAATAAATAATATTTCGGTACCCCATGCCGTATAAAATGGGGAGAAAAGGAGAAACGTTATGGAAAAGAATAACGTAAATACAACAGGAAACACAGAAGCAACAGCAAACGCATCAACAATGATGCCAGATGGCGAGCTTATGAAAATGAAGCTCGCTTATGCTCAGTTCGAGCAGGAAAAAGTTAAGAACAGAAGCTTCGGAGAGAAGCTTCTAGACAGCTTACCATACGTGGTAAGTGGATTAGCCCTCGGAGCATCGGGGGTTGCAATCGGAATTGCCGCAAAGTCACTGAATACTACGGCAAGTTATATTAATAGTCAGACATATTCACCATCACCGGATGGCGAATTAGAATGATTTTAAAAAAAAAATCGGATTTCGATTTCCATAGCAAATGCTATGGTTTTTTGAAAAATGTGAATATGAAAGGATTATAATATGATTAAAAATTTCAATTCTATTATAATTGTTGATAATTATAATAGTGAATATCTTTCAGTTGAAAAGGTATTAAAAGATTATAAATATGGTAAAGGAGTAATAACAACTCCTTTATTTTCTGGATTTTTTTATAGCGACTCAGCATTCGAAGCCGCTTCAGAAGGATACGAAAATGATGAGAAAACATTAAAACAAATAAATGATATTAAAATGTTTACAATATGGATATTTGATTGTAAAGATAGAAACGGTTTTAGTGAAATACTCAATACTCTTCACATGAATGAAAAAAATAAAATAGCTGTTACTGGCTATTATGATGAAGGTGACCTTGATAAAGATATCATTAAAGATATTATGGGAAATTTTAGGTCAACAAAATAAGGAGACATCATGTTGATAAGTTTAAATGCATCTATAACCATTAAGTCAGAAGCAGATGATGACGTGATAGCAATATTGTTAGAAGATTATAAATCACACAATAAAATTAGAAACGTATTCGAAGCTTCGTCCAGTAGATTTACAACATTTTATTTTACTGCAGAAAATAGAGAAGTTGTACAAAATTTAGTGGAAGACATAGGAAATAATAATGTTATTTCATCGTTATATGATGAAGGCGAAATAGATGTAATAAAAAATATTGAATCGTATCCGATGACTATAATTATATGAAAGGAGATTCAATATGAACAGAGATATTCTTAAAAATATTTCATTTGCAACAGAACGTGAAGCGAATGAATTTATACAAGAATTGAAAAGAACTGCTATGCGGAACAATGGTTATATATCAGTATATGATGTATTGAAGATAGCAAAATATCCAAAAGCTAAATCTTATATAGATAAGCATATGGTTTGGCACATAAGTAATTTAAACATGGCAATAGCTATTCCATGCGATTATGGATGGCGAATAATTATACCATAAGGAGGAATGTTAATATGACAAGTTTTTTGAAAGGTTTTATGGCAGCAGTTGGCATTGGCGCTGCAGGAATTTTAGTTATGAATTTACTTAAAGAAAGTGAGGGCGAAAGCAATAACAATGAAGAAATCAAAGACGAAAAAGGCAGCAGCGGTGATAATTCTACTGATAGTAGCGCTGGCGATAATTCTACTCCAGTAATTGAAAAAGTAAAGAATAAGGTAAAGAAAGTTTCAAATAAAATTAAAGATAGTTTTAATAAAACTAAAAATAAAATAAAAGATAAAATAAAAGATAATGTTATTATTAATAATATTAAAGAAAATAAAAATATATTTCTTGCAATATTAGCTATTATAGCAATAATTATAAGTTATGCGATTGGAAAAGTCCATAATAAGCCTCGCATTGTATTATATTGCTTAAAAGGAGGATTACTTTGAGTAACATTGAAAGAAAACCAGTTGTAAATGGTGATGATGTTGTTGAAAAAAAGCAAACGCTAACTGAAGTATTAGGATGCTCTCCTATGTCAATTGTAATGTCATCGTTTACAAAACAGTTTTTAATCCCGAAGATGAAGGGGTTTATATTTGAAGGAATAACATATATTCTTTCAACATTTTTAAATGGTGGAACAAATAATATTAGCAGTTCTACTTCAAATATATTTGCCAAGCCATTTACTCCATACAGTCAATTTAGTCAGAGCACTGTAACAGGAGCCAGTAGTTTTGCAAGGCAGTCTGTACCATCTGAACCATTTTCAAATTGGCAGTATACAACAATGGAAGCAGCCAATGAAGTACTTAAAAAAATGACAGATGAATTAATAAATTATAATAAGGTAACTGTATTATCTTATTATGAATATTCAGGTAAGACTGCTCCATGGACTGCCGATAAATGGGGATGGAGAAGTCTTGCTGGTGTACAAGCGGTGCCAAGTGCAGGCGGATGGGTATTGAATTTACCTGATCCGCAGCCGGTTGTATAAGGAGGTTAAAATAATGAGTGTAGGCAGTTTTATAAAGCATAATTTACCGACAATTTTAACGATAACTGGATTAGCGACTGGAGGATTAACAATCGCAGTTGCAATAAACGAGAATCATAAATATGAAAAAGCTATAAAAGAATATGAGGAGAATATTCCTGCTGATACAAAAAAATCTGAAATTGTGCTAAACAAAATTTGGATTGGTATTAAGGAATATAAGTTCACATTATTATTAGGTGCCTTATCGGTTGGTCAGATATCATATGCGCATAAGATATCATTAGATCGAATTGCATCTGCTGGTGGTATTGCGACGATGTATAAAGCGCAACACGATCGTCTTAAAGAAGCCACCGATAAAATATTGTCAGATAAGGAAAAGCAGAAGGTAGTGGAAGAAAAGGCTAAGCAAATGATCACTGCTGATGCAAGTAATCCAGCGCCTGTTAGAGAAGCAGCTTTTTCTAGGAGTTCTGAAGAATCTTCGAGAGTGAAGACGTTCGTTCTCGAATTTTTATCAACTACTGAATCACCATTCAAGTTCCATGCGACTATGCACGAAATAGATATGGCGTGCAGACAAATCTCATCAATATTAAGAAATGATGATAAAGTAACCTTAAGTGAAATAGTGGCCGAATTGAACTTAGGTTATATTTCGTCTGGATTAGGAGATTGTTATATAGAATCCGGAACTTCTGGACTATCAGGTACATATAGGGATAATTTCGAATTTAAAATGTCACCTGTATATAATGACCAAACTGACGAAACATGGTATTATTTAGAGTTACCATGTTCAATAAAAACTGATTTTTAATAAAAAATAAAATAATAAAAGGAGATAAAAATTATGATACTAGAAATTTGTGCAATTGCTAGTTTAGTAACAGGAGCTATTTCAGCAGCAATGGGTGTTGCTCAGATAGCTACTGGCGTTCATGAAATCGCTACAGCAAAAAAGGAGAATATTGTAGAAGCAGAAGACCTTGAAACTAAGTCAGGTATTGATAAGGAAACAGCTGAGGAGATGGCTAAGTCATATAATGACCAGGCACACGAAATAAAGAGAACTGTTGGTATTATGACACTTTTAGGTGGTGCTTTATCAGTTGGTACTGGTCTCGAAAGTGCTATAACATATATGGTATTTCGAAATAGAAACGCCACGAAGGCAATGTTAAATTCAGCTTATATGATGCTAGCCGCCGTGGTATTTACGACCGTAGTTGATTTAATATCGCAAATAAAAAATATAAAAGAAAAGCATAATGCAAAGAAGAATGCAAGGAGGAATAAGTAAATGGTTAAAGATTTTTTTAGATTAGCAGGAAGATGGGTTGTGTCTCATAGTAGTGAGATATTAGCAGTTACATCAACAGCTCTTACTGTAACAGGTGTCGTTTTTATTATTAAGGACGCTGACAAGGCGCATGAAGTTATTAATGAGGAGAGAGCTATCCGTCAGAAGAGTAAGGACACTCTTATTGCAGCAAAAGAAGATCCTACTATTAAGTACAGTAAGATAGCATGCGTAAGAGATCACGTAACTTCTTACGTTCGTCAGGGACTTAAGATTTGTGCAAAAGAGTGGAAGGGATTGACAGCTCTTTTATTTGCTGAATTATCAAAGTACGGAAGTTATATTTTGCTCAAGAGAGAAATTAGTACAATTTCTGCAAAGTTTAATGCTCTGTCTTCTGCTTTTGCAGCATATAGACTTCGTGTGGCTGGCCTTATAGGAGAAGATAAGGAACAGATGCTTTACGAAGGCAAGGAAGTAACTGCTAACGTCGATGGCGTAGATAAGACAATACCATCAGCTGAAGATTGGGGTGCTGACTTCGCATGCTATTATAACAAAGACGAAGTTGAAAATAATTTTGCACCAGACGCTGCTACCAATTTAGATACTTTCTATAGAGTGCAGGATTGGGTAAAACAGCAGTTATTCATCAGACGTGACCATATTGTAACTGTTGATGAAGTAAAGAAGAAGCTTGGCTATAATACAAGAAATAAGAAGGATGTTGGCGCAAAGGCATTTGGTCTTCACCTCGATGCTGATGAAGTACAGAAGATAACAGATGCAATGGAACAGGCAAATGGAAATATCTCAAGTGCATTTAAGATAGCTGGCGTTGATAAGGAGTTCTTCAGTCTTACCGAAGGGGAAATAAAGAACTTCCTCGACACTAATAGCATGCTCTTACAGCCAAATAATTTAATTTATTTACCAAGAATATATTCATAATAAAATAAAAGGAGGAATGTTAATATGACAATAGAAAACATTCTTTCTCTTGTTGGCGCTGCTATAGCTGGTGGCGCCATTAGTTTTTATTTAACTAGAAAGTTTGATAAAAAGCTAATGCAAGAGCAGGAGCAGGAATTTAATACTGTATATAATGATTTAAAGAATCGTTACTATGCAGCTCTTTCGAAAAATTCGTCAAATAGTAATGAAACAGTCCAATCTGTCAAGCAGGTTGAAGAAGCGTACGAAAATGCTATGAAAGCGATGAAAACGTACGAAGGAAACAGCGCTCAGGAGCCTATTCCAATGGAATCTCCTGTATTTCCCTACAACGAAACTGAGTTCAGCTCCGACTCAGCAGACTCTGAATACCCTAGAGAAAAGGATAGGAGCAACGATAGAATCATCAGTTTCGCATCTGTTGGAAAGGGAGGTTACCAAGTTGTCCAACTCTATTGGTATAAATTGTCCGGGAACCTTATTCAAGAAAACGGTGAATCGGCTATGGACTTAATAGATGATCCGATACCAATGTCTGTTATTGAGTCAGCTACTACGGATAAGGTAGCATACAGAGTAGAAGATGATAACTGTGATTACGTTATTGACATTCTTGATAGTTTCTATTATGAGAGCGATAATACATCCAGCCAAGAAACAGTTACTTTAGATGTTGACAGAAATATCTATGAAATAAATAAAATAGAATTCGAGAATGAAACATATTTCACTGCAAAAGATGGCCGCAGAATTGATTGGAATAAATATCATCTAACATATTATCCAAATAGTCATGTTATATATAATAACTTGACTGGAGAATATTACGATGAGATAGAGGTTGAAGATTATTTATGCAATTCAACCCTTCTTATGATGAATGCAGATACTGAGCTATCATTCTACATAAGAAATCAAAACATTATGGCTGATATATTTATAGAAGCTTCTGATGAGGATTTCTATTCTTTAAATGAAGAAAAAATAGAAGCCGATGCTATATTCACAGGTGACTGGGAAAGAACATCAGAACCTAATCCATATTTTATGAAAGAATTAAAGGAGATGTTAATATGAAAGAAAAAAGAATAATTAAAAAACCTGGAACATTATGCAGAATGAAGCAGGGTATTGTAAGAGGAAAGGAAGGATCATTTTTCTACGTTGAATATGGTCCAATGGTACGTGTGTATGATGACTCAGCTTCTGAGAAAGCCGCACCTAAGTATTCGAAACCATATTTAACAAAAATCCCTAGAGAATGCGTGGAATATTTTTACACATTAAACGATGATGATACCGTTAATAAATTAATCGACGGTGTTGAAGGATGTTACGTTGAAACAAAGCCATTTCGTTTAGGTGAAAAAATATCCAAAGGCGGCTGGGTTGCCGTATGGGATAACTATAAAACAATAGTTCTTCCTAGCGAATATAATGTTTTAGCACCGAATGAATTAAAGGAGAAATAAATATGACATACAATGACGCAATACAGCATCTTTCTCTTATGAGAGCTGATATAATGAAATTAGAAAAAAATAATTTTAATGAGACTCGTGTTAGAGCTTTGAATTTAGCAATAGAATCACTTAGAATGCGTATAAAAAATAAAAAGCAGGAGGACAAAAATGACGATAATTAAAGATTATTTCTGTCACCATTGTAACCAGTATAGATCTAAATGGCAGACAATATCTAAATATTCAGTCGTTCAGGGTCAACCTATTAAGAAGTGCAAGTACTGTAATCATGACGTAATTAATGTAAAAGATTACATTACTAAGATTCTTAAGGAGGTTGAAAATGGAAGCAATAAGTAAATCTTTCCATGACTTTGAAGTTAATCTAATATTGGATGACCAAAGTTATGATAAGAAAGGTGCTGCTTTCATAATAAGGCAATTGTCTATGCGTGATTATATAAGTTATAATAATATGGATGATTCTCGTATAGATGATAAAAGGGCCGTTGTAGAATATTTTCAAAAAGAGAACGACTTAAGTAACGATGAGATAAAAACATTATTATTGGAGACGCCTTCAGTTTTCGACATATTGGTTGCAATTGCATATAGAATTGATACCACTATTATGACTGAGGAATATTCAGTGTCTTATTGGTTCTGGAAAATGATAGACAACATCGGTCTTGGTGAAATAGCTATGGACGAAGACGACACTAATAGTATGACAGTAGTTGAAGATGCCATTGATAAACTATGTTATACTAAATATGGAAAAGAAGGTTTTTTGTTTCCTATAAAATCTCCAGATAAGGACATGCGAAAAGTCGGTTTATGGAATCAGGCTCAAGCATGGCTTGGAGAAAATTATCTAGAGTAGGAGGATATATGACGTATTTAGAAATGTCCGAAAAGATGTATATATTTATAAATTCAATATATCCAGTATTGAAAAAAAGTATAATACAGACTTATATGGATAAATGTTCCCCTAGCTCCATTGCAAAATTTTGTGATGAAATGGATGAGTTATTCAATACATCTTTAGGGTTATTGGTTTTTGAAGCCATGATGCATAGCGAAGAAGAAGTTATTGCTATGTGTAAAAAAAATAATATAGACCCTGAAGAAATATTAAAAATGTTAAAGGAAAGGACTACGAAAAATGAAAGTGGTAAAGAAACTAACGGATAAAGTTCAGTTGGAGTTAGGAATTAGCAGAGGAGAAATTCAGGCTAGTAATATGAATGATATCACTGGCATTCTTAATGCTGCATGGGATGGAACAACCAAGCGTAACGAACATAATTGGTATACAGAATGTAGTGGATCAGTTATGACTGGTAGCACATTAATGATGTTAAAATGTGAGTGCGCTCCTGAAACTGCGGGCGATGTTATAAAATATATATTTAAAAATAATTTACCTGTTATGTTTCAGGTAACTTCAATATTAAAGTCATCATTTGTTGATGATTAATGGAAAGGAGTATATTATGCTTGATTTTTTAAAAGTTAAGGTCAAGCAGAATAGGTCAACCATAGAAATACTTCCTAGTTTCAAACATAACGGCCATAAAGACTTGCTGGTTGTATCAAAGGAGTTTAAAGCTGTATGGAACGAAGCTAGGAATCTGTGGTCGACAGATATTAACGACCTAATTCATATAGTGGACGCTGAGTTATATGCAAAATATATAGAAACTCAGAAAAGATATAATGAAGAAAATAAATCTGCTGCTTTTTATGTTCGCTATATGGAAGATGATGAAACCAGGTCATTACAATCATTCCAGGATTATGTAAAACGTACAAGTAACAATCAGTATGATTTGGATTCTAAAATAGTATTTAGTAATCAGTCTGTTACTAGAGATGATATGGCCTCGTTTAAGTTACCATATCCGTTACAAAAAGGTTCAATCGATAATTACGATGAACTTATTGGAACTTTATATTCTCCCGATAATAGAAGAATGATAGAATGGGCTATTGGTTCCGTCATAGCAGGTAAAGCCGTCGAAACGCAAAAAGCTTTAGTTTTGTATGGCGAAGGTGGAACAGGTAAATCTACGGTACTTGATATCATAAGATCATTATTTACTTGTGAAGATGGTAGCTATATTGCAGAATTCAATGCTAAAGATTTGGTAAGCGGAAGTAATCAGTTTGCCACTGCAGCATTCAAAAATAATCCACCAATAGCCATACAGGATGATGGAGATTTGTCCAAGGCTTTTGATACAAGTGTATTTAAAAGTATTATATCACATAAACCAATACTAGTAAATGAAAAAAATGTAAGAGGATTTACCATAACACCTCGCAGCATGTGTTTCATGGCTACTAATAACGTAATATATTATAGTAGTATAGATGATGGTATGGTACGTAGATTATTAGTAGCGGAGCCAACTGGTCAGAAAATTAATAGAAATCACTTTGATAAGTTGGTTAGAGGAATTCAGTTCGAGTTATCGGGTATAGCATGGCATTGTCTTGAAGTATTCAATGAGCTAGGTGTCGATTACTATAAGGATTATAATCCAGTTGATATGTTAGGTAGAGGTAATGATTTATTTAACTTTTTACTTGAGCATTATCATGACTATAGAAAAATGGATTATGTCCTAGGCGATGCAGCATATCTAGAATATAAGACATATGCTGAAAACGGTAATATAAAGCCATTAACAAAAACTAGGTTTAGAAATGAATTGAGAAGTTATTTCGATAAATATGAACCAGAAGTTGAAAATAATGGTAAATGGCTTAGACATGTATATTATGGATTTAAAACAAATAAATTTACAACTAGTACCATAAAAAACATGGAAAAAGCGAGAGCTGAAAGTTGGTTAGATTTTAAAGAGCAACCGTCATATCTCGATAGTTTTCTTAAAGACTGTCCTGCTCAATTGACAAATGAAGAAGGAAATCCTCGTTATAAATGGAATAGTGTGACTACTGTATTAAGTGATATTGATACTAGTTTATTGCATTATGTAAAATTTGATTCTTTAGAATCTAAACATATTTTTATGGATTTTGATTTAAAAGATGCTAATGGAAATAAGTCACTGGAACTTAACATTGCAGCAGCATCTAAGTTTCCACCGACATACGCTGAGCTATCAAAGTCTGGCGAAGGTATACATCTTCATTATATTTACGACGGAGATCCTGGAGAATTATCTGCGGTATATGATGATTCGATTGAAATAAAAGTATTGAAAGGGGGATCCGCTTTAAGACGTAAATTAAGTAAATGTAATAATCTGCATTTGGCTCATATTTCAAGTGGGTTACCTTTAAAAAAGGAGACATTAAAAATGATTGATTTGAATAGTAAAACCGTTGCTTCGGAAAAATCTCTGATTACAACGATTAAAAAATGTCTAAATAAAGAAATACACCCCGACACGACATCTAATATACATTTTATTAAAAAGATATTGGATGATGCATACGCTTCCGGAATAAAATATAATGTATCAGATTTAAGAGGGCCTGTTACGTCGTTTGCTCTGATGTCAACTCATCAGGCAGAACATTGTTTAGCGTTAGTAGCTGATATGCATTTTATGTCGGATAATGCAGACGAAGATGATACTAATCGTATAGATAACTCATCATTACCGTTGGCACTTTTCGATGTAGAAGTATTTAAAAATCTATTTTTGTTATGTATTAAAGAATATAAAAAAGAAAAATGGGATGTTCTTATAAACCCAAGTCCTACTGAAATAGAGGAAGCTATACAACGTTATAGATTGGTAGGATATAATAACTTACGATATGATAATCATATTGCGTACGCAGCAATGCAAGGCTATAATACTATGCAATTATATAGATTGTCACAAAGTATTATAAATGGAGATAGTCAAACATCAAGAGCAGCTCAGTTTAGAGAGGCCAAGAATATTTCAGAAGCAGATATCTATGATATTTGTGCAGTGAAAAAGAGTTTAAAGAAATGGGAGATCGAACTTGGCGAAGCTCATATAGAAAATAAATATGATTGGGATGAACCATTACCAGTTGATAAGTGGAATGAAATTATTGAATATTGTAAAAATGATGTAAGAACCACTGAACATGTATGGGACACAAATCAATCTGACGTAATAGCTCGTGAAATATTAGTTGCAGCAGCTAAGGCTTCGGGATGTGATGCGTGCATGAATGACACAACTAATAAATTAACAGAAAAAATCATATTCCAGGGTAATAAGCATCCACAAGATCAGTTTAATTATCCGGATTTGAAAGATGTATTTCCTGGATATGAATATGTTGATGGAAAAAATATTTATCGTGGTATAGATTTAGGTCGCGGTGGATATGTATATGCTCGTCCAGGATATTATAGATTTGCGAAAACATTTGACGTACGTTCAATGCATCCGAATAGTGCTATAGCTATGAATTTATTTGGTAGTTATTATACTGAAAGATTTAAGACGTTAGTTGATTTAAGAGCAGCAATTAAACGTGACGATCTTGAGTTCGTAAAGTCAGCCTTAGGAGGAATATTTGCCCCATTTATAAAAGATGCAGACGAAAAAACTATCAAGGGATTGGCTTATGCTCTTAAGATTGCTATTAATTCGGTATATGGACTCACAAGCGCTAGTTTCGAAAATCCATTTACAGATATTTCAAGAAATTATAACAACATAGTAGCATTACGTGGAGCTTTATTCATGAAGACTTTACAGGATGAGGTTGAGGCAATGGGTTATACTGTAATTCATATTAAGACTGATTCTATTAAAGTTGCTAATCCAGACGAAAGAATTGAGAAGTTTATATTTGAGTTTGGTAAGAAATATGGTTATTCATTCGAAGTTGAAGATGAATTTGAAAAGTTAATCCTGTTTGATAAGGCTACCATAATAGAGAAACTGAAAGACGGTTCATGGAATGCTGTAGGTGCTAGATTTGCAGAACCTTATGTCAAGAAGACATTATTCACGCATGAGGATATAACTTTTGATGATTTAGTGCAGATTAAAAGTGTTAAATCACCATCAAAGATGTATCTAGATTTTAATGAGAATAACCCTGAGACTCACAATTTTAAGTTCATCGGTTCTGTAGGTGGTTTCGTGCCAATTAAGTCTGGTTGCAATGCTGGTGAATTAATAAGATATGATAAAGATGCTGGCAAAATATCAGCCGTTGTTGGAACCAAAGGATATAGATGGCAAGAAGCCGAAGTAATACGTAATACAAAATTATCAGATGATATTGATATGAGTTATTACGAAGAATTATTGTCAGAAGCAAAAGAAAAAATAAATGCTTTTGTAAATGTTGAAGAATTTTGTAAATAATTAAAAAGGAGATAAATAAAATGAAAAGAAGATTTTTTGAAAATGCTCAGATGATGTTTAGGGATTTTTCTGGAGTTGGAACAAAGAAGTACCCTGCTAATGGTAGACGTAGTTTCTGTATTAAATTAACAGAAGAGCAGGCTAATGAAATGGCAGCTGAAGGATGGAATGTTAAAATGACTAAGTCAGAAAATCCGGAGTATCCACCAGAAGCATACATCAAGGTAAATGTCTCGTATGCAATTAGTGCTCCGACAATTTATGTAGTTAACGGTAACACAAGAACTGCCATTACTGAAGAAACGGTCTCGACACTTGATGGTTTAAACAGCACCAATATTGAATATATTGACGCTACAGTTGATGGATCGTTGAACCCAGATCGTCCAAAAATGAGTGCTTATTTAAAGACTTTGTATATTAAGTATAAGCCGGATCCAATTGAAGCTAAGTGGGCTGCATTTGATAATTATGGAGATGAATAATGAAAACCTCAATTAATCTAAATCCACATCAGGCGGAAGCTGTTGATAAACTTGAGAGTGGAAAGATTCTTTGGGGTGATGTCGGTAGTGGTAAGTCTATTACTAGTTTGTATTTTTATAATAAAAACTATAGTGATTTACCACTACTTATTATTACTACTCCAAAGAAAAGAGATGATGGTGAATGGTTGGAAGAATGTAATAAATTTAATTTAAAAAAGAATATTATTATTGATAGTTGGAATAATATTAAAAAATATAAAAATATTAAAAATTATTTTATTATATTCGATGAAGACCATTTGTCCGGATATGGCGCCTGGTCTAAAGCGTTTATCCGTATGGCTCATTGTAATAAATGGATTGTATTAACTGGCACACCAGGCGATAAATATATGGACTATATGACCGTTTTTATAGCAAAGGGATGGTATTTAAATAAACAAGATTTTTGCAAAAAGCATGTTGTCTATAATCCATATACAAAATATCCAAGTATAGATAGGTATATTAATACTGGAATATTAAATAAGCATAGACACGATATCCTTGTTAAAATGTTTGTTCAAAAGCCAGCTATTGTTATTAAAGATACACTTGTCAACGATTATGATAAGAATAAATATAACATAGCTGTAAACGATAAAAAGGATCCATTTACAGGCAAACCTTTTAAAAACATTTCGGCATTGTGCTATTGTCTACGTAAGATAAGTAATATTGATCAGAGTAAGTTAATATTACTTAGAGAATTAATTCTAAAACATAATAAAGTTATAATATTTTATAATTTTATTTATGAAAAAGAATTAATAAAAGAACTAATGAAACCAATGAAAGATTTCGAAGTTGGCGAATATAATGGCCAAGTTCATGATACTATACCGGATGGTTCTAAATGGGTATATTTATGCCAATACACATCTGCTGCCGAAGGATGGAACTGCTTAACATGTGATACTATGATATTCTTCAGTTTAAATTATAGTTATAAAACTATGGCTCAAGCTGAAGGCAGAATAAATAGAATAAACACAAAAGCTAAATACTTATATTACTATTATTTAAGAAGCAGCAGTAATATAGATATAGCTATACAAAGAACATTAAATAAAAAGAAAAAATTTAACGAGTCTGCATTTATAGGAGGATAATAATGACGGATGAAGAAAGAAGAGATAGAGAAAGAAATATGTTTGTCACTGTTCAGGAATCGCATATATTAGACCCGTATCGACCTTATGAAGTTGTATATCATGAAGATACTAAAGTAATGTATGTGATAGCTCGTGGTAAGTATACCGATGGTAACTTTACATTACTAGTTAATCCAGACGGAAGTCCAATGATTTATAAAGAAAGCGAGGAATAAGAAATGAGTAAATGGGTAGTTGATATTCACGGAGACATTGAAGGCGACTATGAAATCATTGAGGAGTATAAAGCGGCAAAGAATAATATACTTGACGAGATAAAAGAAGAGGTATTAAAATATAAACCGGTTAATCCTAATGCAATGTGTCCATTTGAATTTCGTCGTGGCGCAATAGAAATGCAGCTGCGCGTATTACAGATTATTGATAAGTATAAAGAAAGTGAGGAATAATTATGGCTAGTGCAAGAAAATGTGATATTTGTGGAAAGTTCTATGAGACACCAAGATGTAATGATGCAATAAGAATTTATATTGAGTCTAATCATTATAATGGTGACTATGTCGATTTATGCGATGACTGTTACAAAAAGCTTTGCGATGCTGTTAGACCTGCTATTCCAGAAGGTTGCCCTGTTGAAAGAATAAGATCGTGAGGTGCTATAATGGCGGCAGCAAAAGAAGATATTTATTTGTTATATGCGAATGGTAAACAAAATAGAGGAATCGTTCAAAAGTGGATGGATACATGTACTGATTATAAAGGAAAATTTTTAAACTTGCGTATTCATCCACTTGAAAAAAATTACTATTATATCAGATATATGGATAATGATGGTAATGAAGTATTAATAAAAGAATTAAGAAAACCACTAGATGATTATATTGAAAATTATCACGTATATGGTATTAATAGAGATTTAATAGTTACATTGAGAAATAGAAAAACTGATATGGAAGTATATAGATTTATAATACCCAACAGTGATATGTATTTCTCATGGGGTAAGAGACATATACTTATACGAGATAATAAGGTTAAAAAAGAAATCAGAAAGTTACCTAATAAAAAAGATTTATATTTCATTGCGTATGATTTTATAACTCATAGATATATAGAATCTAGTAAAAGAAATAAAATGGATATTCCACTAGAAAAATAATATAAAGGAGACTAAAAACATGACATATTTACAACTATCAAAAATTACAAGACCTAATGATTACGGCACATTGTACTCTGGAAACGACATTAATATTAGTGTAAAAGATAAAATTATTGAACATATAAAAGTTTATATTCCGTTAAATTGGAAACCAATAGATATATTTGCTATTTATGATACAATCACTGGTTATATGCCTAATTTTGGCATTTTTCCATGCGCAGTACTCCCAGTAAGTAAAGATTTGTATCCATATGAAATTCTTACTAAACTCGAAATACTTCTTCCATATCTCAGATACATAAATAGAAATGAATTGGATAATCAGCAGATTTACCTTGCAAAAATTGATGTGCACTATGATAATAATACAGTTGAAATCGAAGTCGACTATGCAAAATGCCGTCCATGCAATTTATGCGCATTAGATTTGGATGTGCGTACTAAACGCGCTAAGTTATTTGATCATTTATATATAAACGAGACAGTAACCGAGTATTGCAAGAATGATATTAAAGTAACAAAAGAAGCAATTAAAGCAGCAAAGAAGGCAATATATGGTGCTAAAGTAGTAGATACTTCTTCTTTCGATGCAATAACAGATGAATTAAAGGATACTTATATTAAAAAGAATCATGATTACGGTAATTCTTTTGATAAGTCTATAGATAAGTTTGGTCTTACAGCAGCAGTTGTTAGAATGAATGATAAGATGGAAAGACTCAATTCATTATTAAATAAAGATGCTAAAGTAGATGAATCAATAAGAGATACAGTAATGGACCTTGCTAATTATTGTATTATGACAGCAATGTATCTAGATAATAAGGAGAAATAATATGTTAGCTAGTGATATCTTATTGAACACCGCGTTAGGTATGATTATTAAGAATACTTTATGGAAATATAATCATAATTATGGCACGCTGAAAGATGTAAGAATTATAGATGTTGTAAATGACCCAGATGAGCCATATACCGAAGTAGAATTAGAATTTGATGATGGTACTGAAAAACTGATTGTCGCATTAAGTGAATTTGATGATCTTCCGGTCGGTAAATTGTTTAATGAAGTTTTAAAAAATGAAAAAAGACTCAATGCAACTGAATGGATTGGAACTGGCATATATGATATAGAGGGCATGGAGTTAGTTGCTTGCGAGAAATGTCACTTTCAGACAGTACATAAGTTTGATTATTGTCCTAATTGCGGAAGAAAAATAATAAATTAAGGAGAAATAATATGAGTAAAAAAGTATATTTAGATAAGTTTTATATTAAGCCTGACACGAAACAGATAGTATATGGACATGAAAATCATTATTATGATGTGACTAATGATGTTATTCAGGCAATGTTTCATTATATGTTACTTAACTTTATTGAAACTAATTCCGGTAAAGATGAAAAAGACCCAGTTAAAGTATTTAAGATTGATAACGAGGACGGTTTCACATTAGCCATCTATCCAACACCAGAGGAGAATAAGGATGAATGACGATGATAAATATTATGGTCACACTATTATAAAAGATATTACTACCGGAAAAGAATATAAAACTTATGCGGAAGCTGGAAAAGATTTGGGCATACATAGGTCAAATGCTTTTCGATGCTGCAATAGTAATTGGCTTGCATATACGACTGGTAAATCTCCATCGCACAAATGTGCAGGAGACCATATACTTGTGAGTTATATGTGATTCGCATAAAAATCAGGTGCTATAATGGAAAGGAGGTTATATATTATGAAATATATAACAAAACGTCAGTACAGAAATATTATGGCGGAATGCCAAATGTACATATTATCAAAAATGTACAGCGATGATACTGACTATGAAGAGAGGGAATTACTCTCAAAGGAGTTAACTGCCGTAAGTAATGCGATGGCAGTTACATTGAAAGAATGGGATTCAGGCTCATTCTTTAACAGCGGGGGATTTAAGGCCCTCATTTATGCTGGTACAACAATACTGGCTTTGAATTGGGAGGAGACTCATACTTGGGTCTCCAAGTCATTAAGCTTAGCCGGAGGATTGACTAAGCTATTGTAGTAGTATTAAGACCTGGGTAAGTCTATAAACTGCCTTTTTAATAAGTAAGGTAAACAGATGATATATTTTTTTTTTTTCGCGTAATGAGCAATGGGTATTATGAGAAAATAAAAACAAATAGGCACCTATGCCTTATAAAATAGGAGAAAGAGGTTATTATGGATAGAAAAGAATTTAATGAAATGATCCATTACTGTTTCATTAACAGTAAAAAAAGAAAGAAATTCCAGCGTGTATTTAAAGGCTGGACAAAGAAAGAAAAAAACAGTTTTTTAAATAATGTAGGTATAGACACTTATACCGACATTGAAGAAAATAAATTGAAAGTATATTTAGATTCTAATTATAATATACTATATTTCTGTATATTATATAATAACAATATTATTGCTAAATATATCGTAAGGTCGGCATACGCCGATGCGGTACCATCTGAGGTACCATTGATATAACAAACAAGACCTGAGCAAGTCTATAAACTGCTCATATGTTTTTTCGTATTTAAAACAGATGTTATAATAGAAAGGAGATAAAATTATGAAGAAAACAGTTAAAAAAATATTTGCGGTTGTGTTAGAAATAATACAAACCGTAGCAATTTTATGTTGGGCATTATATAGCCCAATATGGGCATGCATGTTAGCATACAATGCAGCATGCTATGTTAATTATGGGGAAGTAGCTACCCCATTTATTGTAATAGTAATAGCTACATTAATATTTATTGTCAATATAATATGGCTAAACCATATGATTGACGAAGCAGAGAAAGGAGGAAAAGAAAATGGATAGAGGATTTGTAATACTATTAGCCGTAATCCTAGTGATTTTTGGATTCGGCGATTGATTTAAAGACCCGAGTAAGTCTATAAACTGCTCATATGTTTTTTGTCGCATTTAAAACAATACGTATGATGAAGAAATGTAGGATGAGTCCACAGGCTGGTAACAGTCGGGCAGGGGTTGACACCCATGAATAGTTCAATGGTAGAACGCCATCTGAAATGATGGAAACGTAGTTTCGAAGACTACAAGTCCTATATTTTTTTCGCGTAATGAGCAATGGGTATTATGAGAAAATAAAAACAAATAGGCACCTATGCCTTATAAAATAGGAGAAAAGGAGACAATTATGAAATACGAAAAAATAATGTCTGATTATATGATATCAGAAGAGGAAAAAAATGAAGGAATTAAAAAATTCATTAAGGAAGTCAAAGCGTCAAGACACGAATTTGACCCATGTTATGGAACAAAGATTATTGTAAAATGGAACGGATTCGACAATAAAATGGAATTCGGTCGAGTAACATCACTTAAAATGAACGAGATCGACCGCATTTTAACAATTGTTTTTAAAACTTATTATGTTGATAAAGAACATAATATAAATAGCAGAAATGTAAAAGTAAAAATTCCAATTGAGTTTATAACTTCATTGGAAGCAGAAATATTTTAATATTACAAGACCTGGGTAAGTCTATAAACTGCCTTTTTAAAACAGAGGATATAGTTTTTGTCCTTCTTCACGAAAACGTGTGCATTTAGAACAATAGATATTATAGAGAGGAGTAGAATGTCTTATTTTATTCCTAATTCAGTTCATATATTTTTTATAAAAGGAGATAAAATTATATGTTAGAATCAAAGTTTCAAAAGAGTCTCATTGATGAAATTGAGATACGATTTCCTGGAGCTATGGTATTGAAAAACGATCCAACGTACATTCAAGGTGTTCCTGATTTATTGGTTTTATGGAATAATAAATGGGCAGCATTAGAAGTAAAGAAAAATGCTACTGCATCCCATAGACCAAATCAGGATTACTATGTGAAAAAAATGAATGATATGAGTTTTTCAGCATTCATATATCCAGAAAACAAGGAGGAAATACTAAATGCAATGGAACAATCATTATCGTCTTGAAGGCACTCATGCTTTCTTAGGGGCAAGCAAACCGTATTGGCTTAATTATGATCCGGACAAACTCATTCAGTCATATAATTCATATATGGCTGCTGAAATTGGTACGAGAAAACATGCATTAGCAAAAGAATTAATTGAATTAAAAGTAAAGTTACCGAGAACTCAGCAAACATTAAATATGTACGTTAATGATGCTATAGGATATAACATGACACCTGAGCAAGTTTTATTCTATTCAGAAAATGCATATGGTACTGCGGATACTATATATTTTGATGAAAAAACCGGATTATTAAGAATTCATGATTTAAAAACAGGAACTACTCCAACTCATATAGAACAGGTTCGAATCTATGCAGCTTTATTTTGTCTCGAATATCATTACAAACCAGGTGAAATAAAAATGGAACTTAGAATATATCAAAACGATGATATTCAAAAAGACACACCAGGAGCTGACATTATATTACCTATTATGGATAAAATAGTTCAATACGATAAAATATTACAAAATATAAAAAAATAATGAAAGGATAATATTATGTACAATGAGAATTATCTTGAGCATTATGGAACTCCTCGACATTCCGGAAGATATCCATGGGGTTCTGGAAAAGACCCATATCAGCATGGTGCAGCATTCTTAGGTACTGTACAAAGATTGAAAGCAAAAGGGTTAACTGAGAAACAAATATCGCAAGCGATGGGTTTTGAGTCAACCGGTGTTTTTCGAGCACATAAAGAGATTGCTTTAGAGGAAGATAGAGGAAACAGAATTTCACAAGCTGTTAAACTTCGTGAAAAAGGATTATCACCAACCGCTATTGGTAAACGAATGGGTCTAAACGAATCTTCTGTAAGATCACTTTTAGCAGCTAATAATAAAACAACTATTAATAAATCTGCTGCTACTGCTAATATGTTAAAAGAGCAGTTTAAAACAAAGAAATATATTGATATTGGTGATGGTTCAGAAAATGTATTAAAAGTATCAAAAGAAATGATGTCCGCTGCCATTGAAAGACTTAAGATCGAAGGCTATGATGTCATGTATGTAAAAGTTAAGCAGGCAACAACTAATCATGCAACTTCTGTTAAAGTATTAGTCCCCCCTGGAACAAAGTATAAAGATTTAGCTAATAATCAGTCAGAAATAAAACCTATTCAAGACGTATATACAAACGATGCTGGTCTTACTTGGAGAACTATTGAAACTCCTGTTCAGATTAAAAGAAGTAGAGTTCTTATAAAGCATAAAGAAGAAGGTGGAACTGATAAAGATGGTTTAATAGAACTCAGAAGAGGCGTACCCGATTTAGATTTAGGTAAAAATAATTATGCCCAAGTTCGTATTGCAGTTGAAGGCAATAAATATATGAAAGGTATGGCCGTTTATTCTGATGATATTCCTAAAGGATATGATGTTATTTATAATACAAATAAATCTATAAAGAAAAGTGATGATGACATATATAAGGACTTGTATGATAAAGATCCTAATGAGCCATTTAGTTCAATTGTATGTCAAAGTCATTATAAAGGAACAGATGGAAAAGAGCATTTATCAGCACTCAACATTGTAGGTGATGATGGAAGTGAGCATATTGCAGGTGCATGGCGTAAATGGGATAAAAACTTACCAACTCAGTTCTTAGCAAAGCAGCCTAGAGAAACAGCTAAGAAGCAACTGCAGTTAGATTTGGATCAGCGTAAAGCAGCCTTAGAAGAAATTAACGCAATTACAAATCCTGTTATTCGTAAAAAAGAATTAGAGGATTTTGGTGATGAATGTGATTCTGCTGCTAATGAAATGAAAGGAGCTGCTTTTCCTAGACAGCAGACACATGTTCTTATACCATGCAATTCATTAAAAGAAAATGAGATTTATGCTCCTAATTATAGAAATGGTGAAGAAGTAATATTAGTAAGATTCCCACATGAAGGTATATTTGAAATTCCTAGATTAATTGTTAATAATAAAAATAAAGAAGCTAAAAATATGTTAGGTCAGGCTCCTGATGCTGTTGCTATTAATCATAAAGTTGCTGCTATATTGTCTGGTGCTGATTTCGATGGTGATACAGCAATGGTAATTCCAACTAAAAATCAGAATCTTATAAATAAATCACCATTAGAAGGTCTTAAAGATTTCGATACAGGAATGTATGAATTGCCAAAGTCTGATCCAAAATTCAATAGAACTTGGAAGAAAGGTTCTGAAACTGAACATAAACAAATGGGTATTATATCGAATCTTATTACTGATATGACAATTCAAGGAGCTTCTGATGATGAATTAGCAAGAGCAACACGTCATGCTATGGTTATTATTGATACTGGTAAACATCATCTAGATTATTGGCAGTCAGAACGTGATAATAATATACCTGAACTTATCCGTAAATATCAAAAGAAAGTTGATGGAGGAGCTGGTGGTGCAGGAACATTATTATCGAGAGCAAAAGGAGAAAAGAGAATACCTGAAAGAGCTGTATATGCACCTATTGATCCTAAAACAGGTAAAAGAATGTATAGACCAACAGGCGGAACTCATTGGGATGCTACCAAAAAGAAAATGGTTCCAAATGAAGAGAAAATAACAAATATGGCATATTATGATGATGCTAGATCGTTAATTTCTACTAATGGTTCATTAATTGAGGAAATATATGCAGCGCATGCTAATGCTTTGAAAGCTCTTGGTAACGAAGCAAGAAAACAGAGCATGGCAGTTGAAATACCTAAAATTAATAAAGCAGCTAAAGATTATTATGCTAATGAATATCAGTCTTTAAAAGATAAAGTAAGAGTTGCTAAAACTAATTCACCTTTAGAAAGACAAGCACAAATAATATTTAATGAATATTGGAAAACAAAATTAATTGATAATCCAAGTTTAATTAGTGATAAGTCTAAGCAGAAGAAAGAACGTGCTAAATTAATAAGAGTTGCTAGATCTAGAGTTGGTGCAAAATCTCAGACTATTAACATTACTGAAAAAGAATGGGATGCAATACAAGCTAATGCAGTTGGCAGCACTTTACTTAAAGATATATTAAGATTTGCAGATGCTGATGAATTAAAGAAACGTTCAATGCCTAAAGATTGGGATGTTAATATATCTTCTGCACAGAAATCAAGACTTAAAGCTATGTATAATAGAGGTTATACACAAGCTGAGATTGCTGATGCACTTAACATCTCAGTGTCAACTGTCAACAAATATATTTCAGGAGATAAGGAGTAAAATATGGAAAGTCCGTATAGATTAACCACTATTAATAATCCGTATAATCCTTTTGACGAATACGATAAATGGTATGCATTTGATATATCTCATATGTATAATACAGATGGTGCTATTGCTAGATGCTTAACAACTAGTGATGAATTACCAGAAGACATTCAAAGAAAAGATTGGGAGAATGCTTTAGATACTGTATTAAAATGGGACGTCTTTGGAATATATCGTAAGGTTACTAGAGAGGATATGAAACATTGGACTCCTATTAATCTTGAGGATTATTTAAATAAAATAAAATAAAATTTAATATATTTAATATAAATAATATAAATAATATAAATAATATAAATAATATAAATAATAATTGAGATTCTTTTAAAGGCCGCCACCTCGATATCCCTGTACCCCCTCTAAAATTGAGGGGTCCCCATCTGTAT
>JAEIGA010000502.1_pt1 | contig 58041 bp, 54 predicted proteins | sample 9270691 | NCBI WGS metagenome assembly JAEIGA01 (sample SAMN17057246, study PRJNA624740) | gut metagenome | biome: biome; isolation source: fecal sample | host: Bos grunniens | place: China: Xizang | collected 2019 | reverse complement strand
TCGATTTGCAAAAACGGTTTACCTATTATATTAACACACCGACCGTTTCGGTTTGTAAAAACGGTTTACCTTTTATATTAACACACCGACCGTTTCGATTTGTAAAAACGGTTTACCTATTATATTAACACACAGACCGTTTCGATTTGCAAAAACGGTTTACCTATTATATTAACACACCGACCGTTTCGATTTGTAAAAACGGTTTACCTTTTATATTAGCACACCGACCGTTTCGATTTGTAAAAACGGTTTACCAATTATCTGCCCGGATCATAACTCTACCTTGAATGCTTCCGCCACGGATGTAGTATCCAGAGCATAATGCAGTCCAGTGAGTGCGTTGCAGATATCTTCTTTTTCAAATCCTGCTTCTTTCATGGCAAGGATCAGATAGCCCTGGAGCGCAGAGTTAAAGTAGCCTGCATCGAAAATAAAGTTTCGCTCCTCCTCGGTGAGTTGTGCCGTCTTTTGGAACAACTCCATTTGTCGAGCCATTGCTGCCGTATTTTCTTCCTTAGAAATAATATTGAACATCACTTCACTCATAGTTCGGTCTCCTTTTCTGTGGGAATACTTGCAAGTTCTTCTTGTTTAAGCGCTTTCTTGTATTTGTAATAGGCTACTCTTGAAATGCCGATTATCTTGATCGTGTCCGCATCCGTAAGGCTTCCGCCGAAATCCTTAGACAGCTTGAGAATCTGCGCTTTGGATTTTTTAGCCTTTTGCGTTTCTATCGTTGTTCCTGGTCGGCGTCCCGCTATTTTGCCGTTGAGCTTGGCGGTCAGCATTCCTTCACGGGTTCGTTCATGCAGATCCAGTACCTCCTTCTCTGATTGGTCGAACCCAATTCGGATCTGCTCCTTCGCAAGAGCAAGCATGAATCTATTGATTCCGTCCAAAATAAGGTCTACCGTTGTACCCGTCGGTGCGATCTGCTTTTTCAAGGCTTGCCGGTACACTTCTGTATTCAGATGCGGCTCTTTGAGGAAAACCAAGTTCACGCCCTTTGTGTATAGGGCTTCATAATCATTCCAGCCTTCCTCTGCATTTCTGCTCATTCTCGAAACACTATCGAAAACAATTGTATCACCTGGCTTCACAATTCGCAACAGCTTTTGCCATTGCTTGCGATTCGTTGTTGTTCCCGTCCATACCTCTGAATACAACTTCGCATTTGGGTACGCACCTAAGATGTTTCGGATCTGTCGCTCAATGGACTGAGTAGGGGTGGATATTCTGGGATACCCATAGATGGTCGCCATGTAATCACCTTCCTCTTGTTTAATTCTGTGCTAAATTAAAGGTAGTATCATTTTTACTTAAAAATGAGTAAAATAATCAGTTACACAGGAGGGTTTAAGAGTATGAATTAAAGGGTCGTTTATTTTGGTACACCTCCGCAGAAAAAGGGTTCCTTCTGCGGAGGTGGGAGTGGTTCTGTATCAATTATCTGCGGGGGTGACACCCAAAATACTCTCGAAAAACTTTTTGCGAGATAGATGCTTGAGCTGATTCCTTACCTGTGCAAGAGAACAGGTAACACCACCAGTTTCCTTCACAGTCTCCGGGTAATGCTCTGCATGGTATCGATTGAACGCTTCACTTTCCGGGTCTCCAACTTCCTGTTCGTGTTCAGCCGCTCCCATCAAATAGGTGTTTTTGAGTTCGGGCATATTCTGTTCAAAAGCCAGCACAGCTTTAACAGGGCACCAGCTTTCTTCATCATCGGCTACCAATGCGTATTCTGCATAGAGGTTCTGAACAGTAAGCAGCTCCTTGTGCATAGATTTACCATCACACAGGAAATCCAAGTATTCACTGACATCCTTGAGAAACGGGAATCCAAACGGAACGCACAACTGGGGGTTCGGTACAGTCCATAGCGTTTCTTCCCCTTCGGGACCAAACACAATATACCACTTTCCATTCACAATGTATTTGTTGGCGTATTCTTGACGCCGCTGCGCTGCTGCTTCTTCGCTTTCTTCTGCAAAGGGATTAACAGAAGGGGGCATAAACATTTCATCGTTGATTTCATCGTTGATTTCATCAGATTTGTAAGTCATAACTTATCTCCTTTTTTATTTGGTGTAATGTGAAGGATAAACTAAGAAGTATTCATTGATTAGACCTCCTTTCATAATACCAATATATTATATTGGCAAGGTGGTTTTGTAAAAATGCTTTACCAACCTCCTATCAATAGCATAAGTACGAGTAGCGGAAATATGGTTTTCTATTCCTCATTTCTTTCGCTGTTCTCTTGCACTTGCTTAAAACCCTGTAACATTTCCTGTTCAAGCAATTCAAGATTGGTTGCTGATTTGATTATTTTAATGTGCACAGCAGATACCTTTAACATTAGCTGGCGCATTCCGCCACACACAAAATTGATATTCACTATTGCATCATTGCCCATCGGCGTGATCCCTATGACCACCCCATCGCCAAAAGTCTTATGTTGGATATAGTCGCCCACATCGAGCTTAAACCCTTCTGGAATCCCAATCCTCGTTTCTCCGCTGTCTATCGGGAGGGTTTCGTGTGACCGTACTTCGTCCAAATCCTCCTGCGCCACATAGGTTTGTATTTTGTAGCCATAGGCATCTTCTACTAATTTTCCAAGCTGATGCCACTTCTTACCGTGATTCATACATCCCGGTGCAGCGTGTAGGATTTCGTGGGCTATCACGGTGCGAAGTATCTTGATGTCTACATCGCCAGAAATCAATCTCGCATTGATCCGAACCTCACATACACCTTCCTCAATGTACCCACAATCACCCCACTTTCTTAATTTTCTTCTGGGGTGAAGGCTAAAAGAGCGAATGGGATATAATTCAATCCCCAACTCTTTAATTTGACTTAACACAAATTGCGCTTCCTTTTCCAGATTCCACATAAATCAGTCACCTCGCCTTTTTCGTACAAGGTTGTTACGGTAGCCTTCCAGCATTTCCTTTTCCAGACGATCTATATTGGTTGCAGTGATATAGATAACCTCTGCTCCGGGAGCCAGTCTGGACATGATATGCTCCTGCGACTTATGACTGCAATGCTTCGTCCAGAAGAAGATATGCTTGTAGTTCATGCTACGCCAGCCACCCTTGAACTCGTCGTCCGTGATAAACTCCCATCCTGGATGCAGCGGCTCTAACCGCTTGACCATGTTTCTGTGACCACCTAAGAACAGCGCACGATCCGGCAGCTCCGGCAGGCAGTCAGTGGCAACCATATCGCAATTGGTCATGCTGTCCTTCTGATACTGTTCCCAGTACGGTTCTATCGCCGGGATCTCCGGCAGGGTGGGGGAGGGGTCTGTAACAGGGACAGGCTCATTGGTATCCTCTGTATCGTTACTTTTGTCAGCAGGGCTGTTATTGAATTGTTCCAGAATTTGAAGTATCCGATACAGGAACCGCAGTCGGTAGCTGTCAACATCCTCCGGGGATAGCTTGACAAGCGTATATTCAACGGGAACGGTCAGTCCATCTTCAACTCTCGTACCTTTATATATAATAATAGTAGGAGATACTTCCTCGTCTGTGATTCTAAGGGTTGGATCGGAACGCCATTCCAATCCCATACAATCCTGTGCTTGCCTTACGTTTGTAAAAATGCAGGGTTTTAATACGCATTTTTTCTTCATTTCTGGATTTGAGGCATACACCGCTATTTCGTCATTCACCAAAAGGAGCCAATCTTCACTGAGCATATTTTCATTGGCAATCCGCCAGTAGTCGGAGTTATCAATATCATCAATACTAAACAACTCGAAGTTCTCTTTGGTTAGCATCATGTGATCGTGATATTCTGACATAGAAGTTTCCTCACAGATGTATTTATGCCCACCCTTAACCTTATTTCCCAGCGCACCATTATGAATGATCCGGCGCACAAAGTCCCTATGGTAATCCGGTTTTGCTGTATTGCCGGTACAAACCACCAGCTCAATATTGCAGAAAAACCTTGCGAACTGATTCTGTTCTCTGCTTAGTAACCATGATATACCTTTTTTTGTGTCAAGAGGTTCGGGCACATCTTCGCAATAATTGGAGGTAATCGTATTCATTGCTCTTAATCGCCACGGCTGAGTTGCAATATCTCCTGTTGCCATAATGACGCAGAACTGGAACATTTTGCTGTCTGTATAACACGGGGCAATATACATTGGTGCTTCCATATCATCCAGTACGATCAATAGCGCATCTTTTCTGGATGCAGTCCATTTTCTAAAGGATCTGTCCGTAAATTCATTATCCGGGAAGATGGAACGGGGAAATAGATCTGATTCCAGCTTTAGTGCAGGAGCAGTCTTAATATTGCGATCAGACAGGAGCATGAGGAAGGGAGTATTATGCCGCCCTTCGTCATAAGCAGCCTTCCACGGAGCTATGTATTTTCCAATCCTGGCTACACCACGGGCGCAGCTATCGGAATCGGCATCAAAATCCGATACATCCATTTCCAACACCGGGATATTGAGGTATTTTGCAAGATCCTTGAGAACAGCATAGCTTTCACTTGCGTTTTCTGCGTACACCACACAGGCTCGTCCATTTCTTATGGCTTGTATCGCAGTGAAGTTGCCGATGGCGGTTGTTTTTCCACTTCGGGGCTTTCCATAGCAGAATATATTTTTCTCTGCTTGCTCATTTGTTATCGTGCCCTCCCATTTGTATCCAACATATCCTGCGCCATCTGTAAACACAGTTTTTCACCTCATTCTATATTTACGGGTACTCCCAGCAATGCCAGTCTGGAAGAATCTACGGCTTCTGCAATATCGTTCTGATTGATATGGGTATATATCTCCGTTGTAGCTGATGATTCATGCCCCAGCATATTTTGGATCACCAACAGATTTACATTGGGATCTTTTGCAAGAACCGTTGCTGTTGTGTGCCGGAGCTTGTGGGGCGTAAAGTCTGGGTTCAAACCAGCCTTTTTGACGTATTTTTTCATAGCCTTTTCCACGGCTCTTGCTGTCAAACGCTCTTTATTGCGTTTGGACACCCAAAGTGCATCGGTATCCAGTGGCAAAATTATGTCCCGGTAGTTCTGAATGTATTGCCGTATCGCATCCTGGCAGGGGAGAGATAGGTGAGCAATTCGTTCTTTGCGCCCTTTTCCACGGATCTGGATGGTACGCTCGTTCAAATTGATGTCAAGCATATTGATCCCTACGGCTTCCGAGATTCGAATACCTGTGGTCAGCATCAGCAAGAATAATGCGTAGTCTCTATCATAATTGGGGTCGCTGGGGGCAATTGCGCCCAGAAACGCATTCTGTTCATTACCGGCGAGAAAGACCGGCTGCTTTTTCTCCTGTTTGGCTACCTTAATGCGTTCCGCAGGGTTGACTTCCATTAGCTCCTTGTCGATCAGATGGGAGTAGAATGTACGGACGGCAACCAACTTTGTGTTACGGGAGGATGCGCCATTGTGCAGGGTTAGATGTAAAAAGAAAAGATATTGCTCGATATCTCCTCTTGTGATCTCACTGGCTACGGAGAAGGGGAGCGCATTGATATTGGTTGCCCGAAGGCTTTTTTCATCCTTGGGGTGCTGCCCGGTTTCCTTGTAGACAGACACCCACTGGAAGAACTCCCGGAGGTGAAGGTAAAAGGAAATGATCGATGCAGGCGTGTTATTTTTGAGGGTTACACGCTGGCGGTTATATTCTTTCAGCCATTCCGGGGCATCTGCATCGAAACCTGGCTGTAAGCTACCATTTTTGAGGTAGGTAGAGCCTTGGATTGCGTCTGTACTCATGTCATTTTTCCTTGCATAATTTCTTTTATTGATCCCATTTGATTGCCTGTCCGCACTGACCGCAGTAAGACATCCTTGTGCCGTCTGCGTTATGCAAAAACTCACCGCTGCGGCACCATGGGCAGCTCAGAATGTTTCTGTCCCCATCGGGGAAGGGGAGCCGAGGGATCGCTTTTGTGTGAATAGTCACGCCGCAGGACATAGATGCTGCGCCAATGTCACATTTTCCACTACGGCGGGTTTGTCGCCGTCCTTGATGCAGTTATCGAAGTTCAGTCCTTCGTCCTGTACGCCGGAGATCAGTTCCGTTAATTGATTTTGCAACATCTCGTTTTCATTGCTTGAGATTGCCATAATTCATCACTCCTTAATTTTTTTCATATCCATGGTTTGCAGGCTGCCATCCAAATAGGCGAGGACAAGAACATAGTATTGGTCGTTATTGAGGCACATTTTTATGCCAAACTCCACCATCCCAACAGGGTAGACGGCGACCCGATTCATAATTAGTTTTTCATATAACTTGGTCTTAGATATTGATTTCCGAATATCGGCATGAAAACTTGCAGGCTTGGTAAAAATTTCATTGACGATATAGGATCTGACTTTCCGATCCCACATAGGAGAATAAACCATCAGATCATCAAAGTACCTCTGAATCCGCAAGCCGGATTCGCTGGAATGATCAGCGCAGCACCAATATGCGGTCACAGCATTTTGGTAGCACCAGTTGATCTCCGCCTTAAACATTTTGAGCTTCTGATCGTAAAGAAATGTACCGTATTGATTTCTCTTTTTTATGTGAGGGGTTATTGCGATACGGACATATATTTTGTTCAAGATGTTGCCACCCAAAATTATTATTCCCACAAAGGCAACACAAACAACAAATTGTTCAAATTTCATGTTCGTCCTCCAAATATGTATTTTTCGGAAGGGGGGAGGTTGTCAGGGCGTCGCAAGTTCGCATAATTCCCATTATGCGAACAATAACATATCGGGGTATTGGGTAGTCCTCCCCCTCCTTCTTTGGTGTCTCACCACTTTTTCGATTGCGTGTATGTTTTCGCTGAGACGTTTTTAATAATCCAGCAGCGTACATTGTTGTGCCGTGCAATCGTATTACGCAATGCTTTCTTAAAAGCTCCGGTTGGACACCCAAATAATTGCCGATATTCGCTTGTGCTTTCTATGTGATTGGTAATTTGGAAAACAGGTATCGCACAATCCCCCTCCTTGTATTCCGTCACCAATATCATGTTGTTTTGGCATGGGTTTTCCCAATACCAATTCTCTGGATCGTAGTATATTACCATTTCGTATTTACTGAAAAATCTGATAATGAAGCCAAGTGCTGTAATTGCCGCAGATATTGCAAAAATGCAGATTGCAACACTTACTGGAATATAGCTTCGTGTGATGATTTTTCCAATACAAGCAAGCAGTAGACCACAGATACAAGACAGACCTGTTTTTATAATCAATTTTGGCTCTTTCCCGTTGTAACTACCGTAGAACGTAGTTACGATCTCAAGAGTATCTTCGCTGTTCCTGGTTTTCAATATCTGTGATGCCTCCTATGTGTTTCTTTGCCACGGTTTGCCGCCAATTGTCATTTGCTCCGGTGCATTTTGCAATGGGTCCTGTGATTTTGTGTTTCGATTGTTTTGTGGCACCGGCTCCGGCGGCTGCCAATCTGTTTTAATCGATACGATTCTTGTATCTCCAAATCTCTCACAATACATTCCCAGTGTTTCTTTGATACCCTGGATTGCTTCCGTTGGCGCATTAACAGCCACTACAATTTTTATCATTGATTACCTCCTACACCATTACGCCAGCGACCTTCTCCACGTGGTCAGCTATTGCTTTTTGGAGCAGCAGACAGTCTATGCCTTCATCAATAATCCATTTCGCTCCCTGCTGCGCAGCTTGATAATCCTCACTATGTTGCAATGCCATAGAAAGAAATTTCTCAGTGCCGGACTGCTGGTTGCCGAGGAAATCGCCTGCGCCACGTAGTTCCAGATCCATTTCTGCGATCTTAAAGCCGTCAGTGTGGTTGCACATTGCTATCAGACGTGGGTTTTCTTTATCCTCAGAGACCAGCACACACCATGCTTCTTCGCTTCCTCGCCCTACTCTCCCCCGGAGCTGGTGGAGCTGTGCAAGTCCGAATCGCTCTGCATTATGGATCACGATGCAGCTTGCGTTGGGGACATTTACGCCGACCTCGATCACCGTCGTTGATACCAGCACCGAAATTCGGTTTTCCTCGAAATCCTTGATGATCTGCGCAGCCTGTGTTTTCTTAGTCTTACCTGTGACCAGCCCCACAGAAACGCCGTTGGGTTCCAGCACTTTGCGATACTGTTCGAAAGTTTCCTCTGCGGAAGCGACGCCTTCCATGCTGTCGTTGGCTTCAATCATAGGGCACAGCACATAGATCTGATGCCTATGTCTGCGCACTTCCTTATAGATAAAACGGTACACATCTTCCATCGATCTGGCAAGACCGGTCTGCACAGGCTTACGCCCGGAGGGTTTGGAATGAATGGAGTAAAGCTGGATATTGTCACCGTAGATGGTCTGCGCCAAAGATCGGGGAATCGGTGTGGCGGACATGGTAACAATGTGGGTGCCTTGGGCGGCTTTTTCGGTCAACACACGCCGCTGACAGACACCGTATTTATGCTCCTCGTCCTCAATGACAAGGGCGAGGTTTTTGAATTTATAAGTATCACTCAGCAGAGCTTGGGTGCCGACGATCAGCTTGTATTCGCCGGATGCAATACCTTCCTCCAACGCCTTCTGCTCCGCTTTTTTGAGTTTCTGACCACTGACAAAAGCCACCTTCATACCGAAGGGTTCTACCAGTTTTTTCAGACCATCGTAGTGCTGTCCGGCAAGGATCTGTGTGGGAGCCATAATGACAGACTGATACCCATTTTCCGCAAAAGCGATCATAAGAAGCTGTGCCACAATGGTTTTTCCGCAGCCGACATCACCTTGGATCAGCGCATTGACCCGTTTGCCGGTACGAATCCACTGATGGATCTGACCTAGTGTTTTATCTTGGTCTGGGGTCAGCTCGAATGGCAAGGATTTCCGCACCGCTGTTGCTATACGGATCATGGACAAATTAAATGGGCTTCCAATGGCTGCTCCCCGGTAGTTCAGTTCAATCCGCAGGGCGAAATACAGTAGATCGTCCCACCGTTTCCGTTTCAGCGCCGCTTCTAATTCCTCCTGGCTGGACGCCCAATGTAATCCCGCCACCATATCAGCATGACTACACAAACCATTGTCACTAAGAAACTGTTGGGGAACTGTTTCCGCCGGAGGACCCAGTATTTCTGCGGCTCGATAAATACAATTTTTCAGATAATCCATCGCCATACCGGGAACCTTTCGGTAGATCGGATAGATACCCAAAGCATTCTCCCCTTCGGTGTCAAAAATGGAAGGGTTTGTAATTTCGTAATGTGCCGGCTCATTGTACTGCTGCACCTTATAGACTGGCTTGCCTGCAACCAATATAGAGGAACCGGAAAACCCGCTGTATTTGTCATAGAGATAGGATTGGTTAAACCATACAACCGATACAGGTGTTTGTGTTCCGACTTCATATCCTGTTGCCTTAATGAGAGGCATTCTGGAATTTACATACCGTAAAGACTTCATATAGAACAGAAAAAGCGAATCTTCGCCCGGACGAAGCCCTGTGACCTCAGTACGGTCTTGATACTTTCGGGGATAATATGCAAGCAGTTCCTCCATGGAGCTGATCCCTGCCTTATGAAACTGCTTTATTTTGTTTTCTGGAATTTGCAGAACGGAAAATTCCATATATGTCACCACCCATGTTTTGATTTCAGTTGCTCCCATTTCAGCCACTCAGCATTGCTTTCATCCGTATAGAATAGGAAGCATTGTATATCCTCGTCATTCAAGGCGAACTCTCCCGCATACAAAACCACGGCTCAATTCGCTATTTACCCACACGATTACACCGCTTGTCGTTTCCACCCGCCGCATTTCGTGTCCAGTACAATCCATATCATCAAAAACCTCTTTGATGCGGAATCCCAGCCACCGCAGCATATTTACAATATCGTCCAAACTATCACAGCTTGGAGCCAGCCAGCTAACATTACTGCCCTTCGGTTTATTTTTCGCCCGAAACAGCAATTCCTCCCGTCGGAGGTGTTTCTCCATGGCAATGTCAAAATCTTTCTCTTTCATTTTCCCACCTTCATGGTTTATTTCTCTCTCCGAATCCCGCTTATTTCATCAAGTTAAATATCTTTCGTTTAGATTTCATCATGTGTATAATTATTATACCATATAAATGCAGTATATCAACTATTTTTAGTGTTTTTATTTATTTTTGCACTTAGTAATTTCGCTTTTCTCTCTTTTGTAAGTCGTTAAAACAAATTTATACTCAAGATTTTCCGTCTAGCTGACAAAAATGGTAGGTGTGTCCCGGAACACAATTAGTTCTATTGAAACCGGGCAGCTCAATCCTTCCGCCAAGGTTGCATTGATTCTGTGCATAGCTTTAGACAAGAAGTTTGAAGAATAGTTTTTCTTTTAGCGTTACAATCTTTGCAATAAACAGTGGACACCTTTCTTGTCAGAAGGTGCCCTCTCGTAATTTCTCTCAAAAAAAGACCCGCCGAAGCGGGTCTTTTGCTATACATAACAATTACTTTGCATCCAGAATGTCATTCACTTCCTTTACTGCGGCATCCATCTCGTTAGGGGAAATGTCGGCGGGGAAACAAATGACAAGCTCATGGCTTTCATCACATCCAGCGTTTTCGGCAAGGGTGATCTTGGCGTTACTCAGCCGGATAGCGAGGTGTGCCGCATCGATCATTGCAGTGTCGAATGCTTTCTTGCCGTTCGCAGGGTACTCGTTCACCAGCGCAACACCATAGTTTTCCTCACCCATCTCCACAAGGTAACAAGGGACACCGTAGCAGTCAGCCCACAGCACATGATAGGCTCGGCGCAGTTCCGAAGGCAATTCGCTTTCTGCGATCATTTCCTTGCCGTAACGGTGAAGCTCACCACAGGAATTGCACCAATATTTAGTGTGTCCCAGTCGGAGGTTCCGTTCCTCCTCGGTTTCCGAATCACTGTATTCATAGATCTTGACCCCAAGACTGCGAACATAGTTTACTGTTTCGTGGTGAGGTAGAATGTTGAGCATCAGTTCAGGGATCCGATATACGTTACCTAAAAATTCACTAAAACTAGGAAATAAGACACTCAGGAAAAATCCGTATTCATAGATATACTCCTTGAATGATTGAGCTTTTTTCTCAACATTACATTTACGCAACCACCCCTCTGCCATCTGGTTGAACACGTCTATGGTTGCTCCTCGTTCCATCAACCAATACATCTGATACCGTTCATAAGCGATCCGCCGAACCCGTGCAACAGCAACTTCTTTTTCGTAATCACTGATATTATTTTCATCAATGTCCGAAAAAGATTCAATCCTCCGTTTCATCCAGCCATTTGGATTTAATGATTCTTCACATACGCAATCAAGAATTACATTCAGAGCCTTTTCGATAATTGGCGTAGGTGCGTATACGCAAATATTAGTACACACTGAACCTTGTGGCATATACTCGCCAGTATATGTGTTTCGCATCTCCACATTCAGGTGAAGAAGTTTTTCGTCTGCGGGATCGCAAGGAACATATTCTCCACCGTATCCTTCGTTTCGATCTACAAACGCCACCCTTATATTTTCTCTCTCTTTGCTCAACACCAGTTCGCCTTTACCATATTCCGAGATAGGGTCATAAAGATACTGACAATCAATCATTTCGACTTTGAATAAAAAGTCTGGCATTATACGGACAAAACCATAGTCTAGCGGCTCCCCGTCGTTATCGTAGACGGTTTCAACCTGTCGTCCGTTTATATTTGTCAGAAGTTGCATAAGCTCAACTGGTATTTGTGCGCCTTTTTGTCTCATACGTTCATGGTACATGACAGAATTAAATATGTACATAGTGTGGTCTCCTTTCTTTCCTTTCCCTACGGCGGCTATTTCCGACGTGGGTAATTTTGATTACGGTTTTGGTATCAGTTACTTTGCATCCAGAATGTCATTCACTTCCTTTACTGCGGCATCCATCTCGTCGGGGGAAATGTCGGCGGGGAAACAAATGGCAAGCTCATGGCTTCATCACATCCAGCGTTTTCAGCAAGGGTGATTTTGGCGTTACTCAGCCGGATAGCGAGGTGTGCCGCATCGATCATTGCAGTGTCGAATGCTTTCTTGCCGTTCGCAGGGTACTCGTTCGCCAGCGCAGCACCCTTACCCAGCATATCCAGACACCATCCAGTTTCTTTTTGTAAAGGCTTGGTTATGATGTGCCCGTATCACCTCAAATTCCGTTGGGTAAACGATCAATGGAGTGCTATCGCTCAACTGGATAATATAAAACCGTTTCGCTTTTCCTGATCTGATAGTGGTTCCTTGTATCCAGGCTACGTATTCCTGATCGCATTTCGGCTGTTTATCTGAATTTACTGGCAGTATTTTGGGGAAGCGAACCACAAGGTTCAGTCCTTCCCATTCCGGCGCAAGTTGTGGAGTTTCCTCAAGCTGGTCTGCGATGGCTGCTTCAACATCCCAGCCTTCGTATACTCGATTTCTGAACTTTTCAAAATCTAAATTTGCTTTTTGGGCGATTTCCGCCAGAGTGCAATACTCATTTTCGTAGAGATAGGTTTTAGCTCCCAAATTCAACTCTCTCCTCTTGAATTGATTTGTTCAAAAATTCTGCGGGGAAGATTTCCATTTCACGGATTTTTTTGTGGGTTTGGTCGTTGTGATCGAAGAAAAACATCAGCGCAAGGAAAGTTTTCCAGGAAATCTCTTTGTTTCGCAATGCCAGAGCGTATGCAGGCTTGCTCATTCCGACTTTCTCGGCTAATTGCACCTGGGACAATCCGGCGGCTTGTCGAAGGGGTTCAATGTGTTTCATCAATCTGGCAATATAGGTCTGCTGTTCCACAGTCAGTTCCTTTTTTCTTCGTGCCATTCTATGAACCCCCTTCCTCGATTTTAATTACGGAAAATTTATGTTTGCCTTCCGTTTTTCCATATAGGATTTTTGCAGATTTTTGAGCTACTTTTTCATTGCAATAAGTTTTCGCCATAGATATATTGCTGGTCATTTCCGGGCATAGGGAATATCTCCGCTGCGTGATATCTCCCGTCCAGTATTCAGTTATTCCGCTATTGTTTGATGCCTCTGCAATAACAAAAACTTGGCGTTTTGCTTTCGTAACAGACATTTTTGCTTTAGCTCCTATTCTTCTTGTGTATAATAATTATACCATGGAATTGTAATATATCAACTATTTACTCTATTATTTTTATCTATTCTGCGAATTTAGGAAATACTTTTCCTAGATTTCGTCTAGCGAATTTGTGTGCAAAAAAAGACCCGCCGAAGCGGGTCTTTCTGATAATTAACGATGCTGGCATACATGGTACATTTTTTCATTTACATCCTTCATGTAATGCTCAGAACTGCTTGCGGGTACGATTACCACAAGTTCGTGACCATCATCACAACCGGAACTTTCCAAAAGTACCACGCAGAGTTTTCCCCCAAAGTAATCAGACAATAACACTGCTGCCTTTTTTGCAAAAGCAAAATCGTCCTTTTCAAAATCGGCAATCAGAGCTACGCCCCGACAACCATCTGCGGTTTCCACAAGATAGCAAGCGAAATCATACCTTTCACTCCAAATAGAGTGATACGCTTCCCTCAGTTCAGCAGGCAGTTCCTCCTCGGTGATATCACGCTCACCAAAGTGGTGCAGATCACCGCAGGCGTTAGACCAGTAACGGACATACCCCACCCGGTCCTCCGTCTGCTTCTTGGTTTCGTTGGGCTTGCAGAATTGTGCTTTCACGCCCAGCGCACGGAGATAGCCTTCGTGCTTTTCCTCCGGGAGCAGATTCAGCATAAAGTCCACATCATTGAACTCACTGCTGATAAACTCGTCGTAGCAGGGGTAGATTTCCCCAGTGAATCCATATTTTGCAATGAAGCTCTCAAAGGAATAATGCTCCTTGTCAAAACGGTATTCATCCATCCATTTTGCTGCTTCATTGCTGATGTCCTTCATAGTAATGCCATGATCCATCAGCCAGCGCATCTGGAACAGACGGTAGGCTTCCTGCCGGAAGTAGGAGTTTGCGGTTTCCTGCTTGTATTCCAGATAGTTATTTTCTGTGATACAAGCAAGACTTTCCGCAATATTTTCGGCTCTTTCTCCTTCCACAAAGCAAGCTGCGGCATATTCAAACGCAGCCGCCAGTACCGCTTCCAGATCCGTCTTAGGGGTCCGCACATCCACTTCGGTCTGGAAGGAACTTTCGTTCTCGAACTGCTCCGAAAACGGGGAAAGGCAGTCGATTTCCAGCCACAGCAGATTGTAGTCCTCCGGGTCGGTATGGTCGCCGCCATGTCCCTTTCCCTTCTGAACGAAAGACAGTCGAAATTTTCCCTGCTCTTTGCTCAGTACAACAATCTTTTTGTTATTCTCAACGAGGATGGTTTCCTCGTCACAGTCAATCAGATCGACCTTGACAGGAAAGCTGGGGATCAGGTGAACAAAACCGTAGTCCAGTGTGTTCCCATCATAAGTGTCACACACTGTTTCTACTTCCTTGCCGTCCATCTGAACCAGCAACGGCTCCATAATGACGGGGATGGGGGTGCCGTTTTCTTCCATACGGCGACGATGCTTCTCCGCACAAAAAGTATATTTCATAATAGTTTGTCCTCCATTGTGGTCCCCACGACGGTTTTCGTCGTGGGGATATACTTACTCAAACATTTCGATTTCTTCCCGGCTCAGATCTACGCCCGTACCATCCAGCATGGCTTCGATAAAGTCCCACTTATCGGAATGCTCCTTAAACAGTTCCGTATAAGTAATGACATTTTTCACAAGCCGCTGGGCGGTAATGTCCAGCGTGAAGTTTGCCTTGATGTAATTTATAAAGGAATCCGCATCCATGGTTTGTTTCATGGTTGCACGAACCCATCCCGCCACCACTGGCGGAAGCATTACATCTTCACTTTGGAAACCTGCGGTTCTAATGGTTGCAACAAAAGTAGCAGCAAAAGTACCTGCATCAATTCCATTTCGCTGGGTAAGAGCGGCAAACATATCACCATCTGATACAACAGCGATATTGAAGTCACCCAGCGGATACAGGGCAACTCTGAACCATGTGTCGCTTAACTTACGGTTTCCTTCAATCAAAAAGTCAACCGTAAATCCAACCACGGAATCATTGCTGTTTGCTTTTGCCAACCATTCTGCAAAAGCAGACAATGGTACGCTCCGCAGATCATAGTTTCCGTAAGGTAGCTTGCCGGGGAAGAAACGAAGCTGATGCACCTGTTCTTCCAACCCGTACCTCACATCTCTCTCAATGGGAGGTACGATAGCGTACTTCTTAGCACTAACTTTCTCAACGAGATAGTTGGTGAAGTTCGCTACGAAATTAACTTCGTCCGCCGCTTCACACACAAATGGTGCAAGACCATAGCGTGAGTTGGCAATGAAAGCATCAAAGCCATTCATGGACACCTTGGCAGCCACAGTTTCGTTGTTCCATCTGCCGTCCCGGTTGTCCCACCCATAGATGGAGTAAACACGCCCCTTTTGGATGGTGGAAAGCAAATGCCTTGCGGCTGTTTCTGCGTCCTCAAAAACTGTGTATTTATCGGATACAGCAGGCAACTCCGTTACCTCTGCAATCACGTCGGCAGCAAAGTCAATATAGTCGTCAGCTTCGGTGTTGCAGCCAACGACACCACAGGTGCCCATAGCTTCTCCACACTGATCCGGGCGATTATCCAGTACATGAGCATAGCGATCTCGGCAGTTTGCGCAGATGCGGGTCCATGCGCTGCCATCTTCCCGGATATCGTAATCGTCGAAGGTAAGGGTTGTACCCTTATCACAAAATTCGAGATACATGGCATCACACCTCCTGTTCCCTGTCACAAGCAGGCTCAGCAGCGGTGTTAGAAGCATTATTGCCGGAAGATGTAGCGTTATCCGTGACACCGCAAGCCAGCAAATACGCCCGGAAGTTCTCGCAGACCTGTTCCTGTTTTTCAGTATCCTTCTGGAACGCATAACAGAAAGTCTTTTTACCGTATTGGTCACAGCCTATTACCATGTAGGTATCGGCAAGTAGAATCATGCGAAACCCATAACAGATTTCACTACTCTTATCCCGATAAATGTAACATATATTGTTTTCATGTCTCGTAAGCAACACATTGGCAAGCGATTTCAACCCGCCATATACATGAAAAATCATATAGTCTGTTTTACGAGTGGTCTTTGGAGTTTCTACATACACCTCAGTTATACAGCCGTTGCTACGCAGATAGTCGTCCAGTTCCTTCCGAAACAATTCGGTTTCATTTCCCTCACGATTTGCGAGGAAAAAGAAGGGTGCCCCGCCATCGTAACAGTTGGCGACAATGCCCAATTGAGCGCCCAGCAGAACTCCGATAAGCCAAAAACGGCTTACTGTTTTGCCAGTAAGCGGATCATGCTTCGCAAAATCCACGCTCGTTTTAGCATTTACAATGCTGCTGATATAATCAGCAAATTCGTGATTATCCATTTTCTTCATAATGAACATTCTCCTGTATTTGCATTTGATATTGGCTTAGACCCGACGGTATACCGCCGGGTCTATTTTTACTTTACTTCGTCCTCTCCGGGGATCGGATTCCAGTTTTCGTCCCATAAGCTGATGCCAAGCTCATGCCCCAAATTAGAAAGGAGCTGTTCTTGGGCACCAAGGAACTGGTACAGTTCCCGCTTCTTGACGCTCCTCTTATCCCCTTCATGTTCTGTCTCCGCTTCACGCAGTTTAGACAAGACGGTGACGTAGTTCTTACGGATTACGGCAACCACATTCTCCGGGGTAAGAAGCTGCATCTTGGGATTCGGCTGAACCAAAGCAGCAGGAGTGTCGCTGGGGATGTCCTTCAAAGGACAATCACCGGAACGATACTTCTGCTCGTCAGATGCCATCTGTTCTCCTGTGATGGGGCAGAATCCGTGGATCTGCTCCCACACAAACAGCGGGCAACTGCCGCAACATTCAGGTTTTTTGCTCATGGTTGTTTCTGCAAATATCATTCCATTTCCTCCTTATTTGCACCAATCCCGTATTCAGAGAAAAGCACCTCAAAGATGCTCTCACAAATAGGGACCGGGATAGAATTGCCCGCTTGTCGGTATAAGGTGCGGTTCATTTTCCCCTCCGGGGCAGGACAGGCTTTCCGGGCAGCTTCAAACTGTGCGTCCGTATAGCCCATGAGCCGCCAGCACTCACGCTCTGTGAGGTAGCGATACTTTCCTTCTCCAAGATCGATCACATTGGTAGGTGTGCGATCCTGCCGGGTGGTAATTGTACCGCAGTAGTCACGGATAATGGTTGCCCGACGAATCTCACCGTTACCTTTACCGATGGCTTCCAGAATACTCGGCTGCGTCACCATATAGTGACCGGGGACATCCTTCAAAGGGATATCCTCCAAGTATTTCTGGATGCTCTGCATGGGGGTATGGCGCAGCAGGGAAAAGTCAAACTTTTTACCCCCCAGCATGGAAATGGTGAATGTTCGCTTTCTGGATTGTGGCACTCCAAAGTGCCGTGCGTCCAGAACCTCCATGCTGTTGGTATATCCCAGTCTTTCCATATATTCGCAATACTGCTCCCAGCAGTGGCGCATATACACAGAAAGCAAATTGCTGACATTTTCCCAGATCACGACGGTAGGCTTCCAGTCGCCCATTTGCTCGATGATGTGACAGGTTTCCCACATAAGCGACGATTTTGAACCGCTACCCTTGTCGCCGCCAGCCCCACGGTTGATGCGACCTCCTTCTTTGGTAGCCGAGCCTTGGTGTCCGGCGACACTGAATGACTGGCATGGGCTACCGTGGAAAAGGATATCTGGGCGCAAATTGTAGCCACGGACATCCTGCGGTTTGTATCCCTCCGGCGGAAACATGGCGTTATACGAATCGACGCAGGATTGGTCAATTTCGATATAATCAATCGATTTGTGTTCAACCGCCACATTTTTCAGCGCAGCACGGGGCGCACCGATGCCGCCGAACAGTTCAAGAATCTGAACCTTGGTTTGCGGCGGAGCGAAGGCAAATAAGCTAGTTTGGTCCATCGTTAGTCCTCCGGGACGATATCCACGCAGTAAACATCGTCACCATCTACCAACTCCCATTCGCCCTCGAAGGTATCGCATACATCGGTGTGGGCGATCTCAGAGCCATTATGGAACAGCACTGCTTCCGTCCATGCGGTATTGCTACCGCCTTCCTCGAACTGGACGCCACAGCATTTGATATCCATTTCGATTCCGTTGCTGAACTTGGTAGTAACGGAAATTGTTTCTTCCTCGCCCAGACATTCGCCTGGGGAGGACGGTTCCTCCCGCAGATACTTATTGATCAGCGTAAGCAGCCTAGCGGGAACCTTGACGGTTTTTTCATGCCGTCGGGGGACTTCCTCTAAAGTCCCGTTCAGAATCTCCAGCACCTTTTCGTAGGCACTGTATTCTCCGGCATAAAAACCTTCATCATACCCCATGGCAGCGTTTTGCCAGTTTTCGTTCGCTTCTGCCTTAAGGTCAGACACTTTGCCTTGAATATTTTCAATTTTCATGTTTTTATCTCCTTATTCCATAAGTGGCGGAAGCCATAGCTCCCGCCACTTACTAAGTATTACTTTCGATTGATGGCTTCTTCGTGGATACCATCATAGTATCTACGATTTTCTTCATCCCAAATCACGCCATTGTTGGCGTAGGGGCAGTCCTCCATATAAACGGGGGCACCATCGAATCTGGAAAACTCCTCCGGGGCGAAGGTATCCGCCGCAAAGTCGTAGATTCCCACTTTGACATAGTGGGTTGCAGCTTCCTTGGGAATACCGTAATCCACACCTTCGCCGGAACAGACTAAGGTGTAAGGGTATTCCTGGTCGTAGTTGTTCGCATATCGAACAACTGGATATCCTTTTCTTCTTTCCATCTGTGCTGCGGTAAGCACATCCGGCTTATGATTCTTTGTCCGCAGCAACCACTGCTTGTGTGCAGTGGGATTGTAAATACCTATAAATTGGCTCATAAATTCTCCTCTTTTGAATTTTTTCTCCAATTCATAAACTCCGACAGGTTTTCCCTTGTAGTACCCTTTCATTGGTCGGTCTGTTTGGGACTGCAAATAGCGAAGCCGCTGCCAGTATTGTGGTAAGTACCGATAGATGTTGTATAACTCCTTTTGGTTCTTATTAGCACAGCACCAACAAGAAACCCTATCAAGGATCTCATACAGATCTATCCAGCCACCTTCCACAAACTCACATGGTTCCAGCCATTCCCAGCCCATACTTCGACAATACGACAGGCAATCGCTTTCGCTCATGTTCCAGTCGTCAACTAAAGGATACCGCTTACCTACGGGTCTTTGAATTGGGATACGCTCCTGTTCGTCAAAGGCAATCCCCACATAATCAATAACATCACAGCCCAAGGAAGCCTTGAAGTCCCGGATGGCATTGAGCTTATGTGTGGTTGCCCATCGACAACGACCACCGCACCAACTATACCCATAGTGGTAGCCTTGACCATTGCGTTCTACGACTTTTCTTTCCAGCATTGAATACAGGAAAGGTTTCTTCGGGAACAATTCAACGAACTGTACTCCATGAATCCGGCAAAGGTCTTTGACCTTATCCCGAATCCGATAGATACAGTCGAACTCCATCCCCGAATCGTAGAACACCACATAATCAAGAGGATATTGGTGCCGTGGTTTTGACAGGAGCATCAGCAGCATGGCAAGGGAATCCTTGCCCATGCTGCATGATGCAATGTAAGTAAGTTTCATGCAGATCGCAGCCAATCGGCTGGGATCAACACCCTGCGCTTCCTATGCTACTCACCTTGCGGTTTTCACGCTATTACAGGGCATTTTGCGCCGGATTTCATCACGCTTCCGGCAACCCGGTTACACCGGGGTTGGCATTACTCCTTTCGCTGTTCTGCCACAGCAAGGGTGAAGCCATGGCGCAGAATTTCGCTTTGGGCGATTTGCTGGGGTGTGATCCCCAACGCAGCCAGTGCCGGAGCGATATCCCCGGTGTAGGAAAATTCGTGATTGCTCAGCTCGTAGCTGAACATATCTTTCACGAATCCTTCACCAGTGAAATCGGCAGCAATTGCCGCTTTGCGTTCCTGCTGGTGGCGGATACCCATGGTTTCCCATCTTTCGGCATCTGTCTTTCGGGCATAGCACCCGAAGCCCAGTGATACGATTTCCTTCGTTTCGGACGTGTGCAGTCCAAGGGACTGCATACCCTTCCGAAACTGCTCGTCGTTGAATGCGGCGAACAGGGGAAAGTTGTTAATTTCCGCCTGCTGCTTCACTAATAGCGTTTGATACTTGTTCATATTTTTACTCCTTTTTTGTTTTTTGATATAAAAAAGCAGCACCAATGTACATTCCTGAAAGGGTGTACAATGATACTGCTGATTTTGGATTGAACGACCGCAAGGGTCTTTTATTTGCAATTTTTTTCGGAAATCTCCGAAAAATAAAAAATCGACTGGTTTCCCCGGAAAAGGGTACACTCAGTCGTCAAAGTTTGGACTAACAGCATTGAACACTGCTCCCGGATGGTGCGAAATTTTCCCCGGTGTCCTGGTAAATGCTCCGCAAAAACGGAGGAAATAAATCTTCTTTAATATGTATGTCATTTTACATTATATTTAGCGCAAAGTCAAGCATTTTTCCGCCCCTTTTGAAAGGGGCGGGTTCCTTAGTTTCTCAAAAGGTTTGCAACTGAATCAACTCTGGCAAGAAATGCGCCGGTCTGCTGATCGTGAAAAGCCATGCCTTTTTCTGTGATTTGATAAACCTCTCGCTTTCTCCCATTCTTGATTTCTTTATTTCTGCAAATCAGTCCTGCGTTAAGCAATCGATTGCAAATAGTATATGGAATACTTAGCTGCACGGCTCCATTTGTCATATCTTCTATCCGTTGCGGGATCTCCACCAAATAACAAGGCTCCCGATACAGTAAACGCAGCACAAGTAAAGGAGCTACCGTTCGAATGAAGAAAATATCGATGCTTTCCGAACCGTCTTTTTCTTGCGCAAGCATTTCTCTGCGCGTCTTTCTTCCTTTTGCCACTTTATTTTTCTCCTTTCAGGTCTTTGGGTATCCAGGTTGCATCATCGAGTGCTTTAATACTGTATAATGGCTCCTTGCTTATAAAAGCGGACATTTGAGATATGCTTAATAGGCGTTTAATATCTGCTTTTTGTTCTATGCACATTTCGCTTACCGCCTTGATCAACAATCCTCGCGCAACCATAAAATCATTGTCGTATTCAACTGCACTCATTATATTTTCATATATTTCTTTCCAGCTAATTGAACGTATTGCTTCTACCATGGGGCTGCTATACGGATACTGTTCGTAGCCTGCTTTCCATAATTCTTGCAACGTCCTAAATGCTGCTTTACATACTGCCCTGGATTTGATGTTGTTCGCTGCTGTTCGTTCCTCGTTAGGGAAATTTTCTGAATCCAGAACTGCAAGCAGAAGATCTTTATTAAACTTTCTGACAAGGAGCATTTCATGTTCTTTATCCGTAAGAAACACCTTCTATCATGTTTTCTGTCTTTACCTACCCCTCCCATATACGGGAGGGGTAGTGTGGAAATTATTTTGTTGTTCGATTCTTCTTTTTTCGAAGAAGAATCAGGAGCAAAAAGATTGCTGCTCCGAGGATACCCACAGATCCAAAGAATATGGGCTTATTTGCATAAAAACGGAGGAACGCATTGGAGCTGACTGTGATTTCCCGGTTGAATCCGTAGCCGGGAATAAAGGTCTGTTCGTCAGTATCCGTTATATTTCCGGCAATGTCTTTCACTACAATCCGCACATGGCTTTCCAAACATTCAGGGATCTCAAAAGTAAAGTTACCTTCGTATGCCTTGATGTTATCCCAGTTTACTACCTGAATACCATCGATATATACAGATACTTCGCAGAGCTGAATGTTGTCTGTTGCCGTCAGCATTACCTTATGGCTGTTTGCCTTTACGATTTTCTGCTCCATTCCAATAATGCTGGTCAGCATAGGAGCTTCGTTGTCAATGCTGAATCTGATTTGGTATCCTTCTGCTGTATTTTCAGGGAAGTTACCCGCAGTATCCCTGGTGGACAACACTACCTCGTATGCACCGTCTGCTGTGAAGTTTTCTTTGGAAATTACATAACGGTACTTATACCAGCCTGTGCCGTCACTCAGCTTCTCTACGGAGAAGATGGGAGCTGCCGTTGGCATTCCGTCGTTGGTGATAATCACCTGTACAGAGCCGTCCACAACCGCAGAGGGGTTGATTTCTGTAATGATAATATCCGTAGGCATATTTTTCATTGACGTTCCTACAAGCTCTGTCAAGGCGTTGTCGTAAACATACAAAGAACCGAACCTGTTGATGGTGAAGCTGACTTCGCTTTGTGTTGCGTTTCCTGCCTTGTCTGTGGCTGTGGCGACTATCGTATACAAACCATCATATTCTTGCAAGAGTGGGAAGATGTCCAATGTGAGTTCTACGCCATTCACGATTTCCTTGCGCTTGCTATTCTCTGCTGTGATATATTTATCTGTTACGTCTTTCCGTGTTTCCTCTTTTGCGGTATGGAAAAGACGTATATTCAGAGAATGAAGATTCTTGTCCGTAGCTGTAATTACAGGAGCAATCGAATTTGCGTATTCACCACCGTTATCTACGCACTCAATAAGCGGAGAATCGATTCGCTTGTCAATCACCCATTCTCTTGCGGAGGCACCCATGTAAGAGACATCTTTCGCATGGTTATTGACAGCATCCATACCGGATATCGTAAAGTGGTAAATACCGCTTTCGGTAAGAGTGATGGTTGCGGTATGTGTAATGCCGTCGGAGTGCCATTCCGGGAGTGTGTATTTTTTTGTGCGACCATCTTCCGTGTGCAGGGAAAGATCCATAGAAATCAGTTCGGGGATAAAGTTTCTTTCCACGACCTTGATCACAATAGTTCTGTCGGATGCGAAAAATCTGTCGTTTTTCACATCGTTATCTGCATGGGTTGCGGTGATCACAGGGGCAATATTATCGAGAATAAACCGATCTCCCGCCACGGTGTTCACTGCATAGAAGATAGTGTCAGCAGTATTCCTTGCTGCGTCTGTGATCTTGGCAGAAACTTCGTAATGTCCATCCTCGGTAATGGGGATGATTACCTTGTGCGCATCACCATCTGAGACCCATTCATACGTTTGCAGGGAATCGCTGTCAGTTTCCCGGACATAAACGAAAGATTGGCTGGGAACAAAATGTTTTTCTGTACAAATCACAGTCAATGTCCGGTCCCCGTAGAAGCAGGACACGCCCTCGTAACTGGTAAATGTGCTGTTCTTGTCGTAGCTTGCGTGAATGACCGGAGCAGTGGTGTCGATGTTGACCGGTGCAGCTTTCGTTACTCTCACATTACCGGACATATCTATGGCGGTGATTTCCAAAGTAACGTTGTCGTAATTGCTGGAACCTGCGTCAATTATAACGGAACCGCACCATTCGCTGATCCTGCCTTCCGTTACGACAGTCTCTCCAAAACCAGGGAACACCTGACCGCTCTGAGTAACGGTTCCGTTTGCCAAAACACGATATCTGATGGTTTTTAAGCCAGAGAATACCACGGCATCGCCATTCATCGGTTCCAGTACCCGAATATCAAAAGTAACATCAGAGTTATAGAATCCATAACCGGACTTGTTGGAAACGTCGGCAACGATTGTCACTGCATCGGAATCTGCGCCGGAGGGAGCTTGACTGTCAACGATAATGCTTCTTGCGGAGAAGTAAGAGGTATTACCCGCCACATCCACAGCCTTAAAGAACAGATGGTACTTGCCGTCTGCTGCCAGAGTGACACTGTTTCCGCTCACCGGCATCCAGGTGCCGTCTTTGTTATACAGCTCGTTATATGGAACAGCCTGATAATAAACCTGTGCCAAGCCACTGTCGCCGCCGTCAGCGGAGATCTGAACAGAAAGCTCACGATGCTTGAAGATATCAAAATCGGTAAAGATTACCCGATCCAGGATGTTTACAGCATTCCAATACGAATTTTGTTCGTCACCATTCAAAATGCTGATATCATCCAAAATTACATCCAGACCATCCGGCACTTTGGTATCCACCATGAAGGTATAGGCATTGCTGATAACTTTATTGCCAGCGATATCCTCAGTCACAAGACGCAGCACCCAAATGCCATCGGAACCAATCTTTACATCTCTGCCGGATTCCACTGCAATGGTTTTTTCCTCGTTTCCATTATGAGTGTAAAGGAAGGAATACTGAACAGGAGCCATATAGGGGTCTTGATCGGGCAGGGTTGTTTCATAGCCAGGGAGTTTTGTATACCATCCGTTATTTCCGGTTGCCTGTTCAGGTGTGATAACGCCAACAGGAGGAAGGGTTTTCTGGATCAGGATAGTTCGGCTGGTTTCCTGCGTGGTATTTCCGGCATAAGTAATGGCACGGAAATAGTAGGTAGCATTGGTATCCTTTTGAATCGAAAGCTCCGCCACACCGTTTCTACCGGGAATGGCTTCCCAGAGGGAATCTGACAATGCAGGGTTTGCATAGTCAACACGGTACTCATAGTGATGGATACCCGATACGGCATGAGAACCATATACCCTGATCGTAACATTACTGTTTGTCCAGGTTTCTCTATACGGATCGCCGTCCGTCAGCATATCCACACTGGGGAATGGATACCGCTGAGTGGCATCAGAAGGTGTGTTCTCCAAAACGAAATCTACTACATTCCCATTGACTGCCAGACGGATTTCCTTGCTTCGATTACCCGCCACATCATAGGCAGCGACATAAATCGTATAAATGCCGTCTTTCAAAGAGGAAATCACGGGAGAAATACCCAATTCATTCGCTTCAATGCCGATCCATACCTTCTGATCTCCCTGGGAATCGACAATGCGGTAGTCGTAGGAGGCGATGCCGCTGGCGAGATCTGCTGCGGCTGCGTGGAAGCTGACCTTATCCTTGTATACCGGTCTGCCGCTGCCGTCGATGCCATGATACCCGGAGTTTTCATCCATGGTAAGCTGCGCCAGCAGCTCCGCAGGAGCGGTTTTGTCAATTGAAACATGAATCACAGAAACATCGGAGATCTGACCAACACCATCCTCGGCAACCACAAAATAGTCTGTATTTTGCTCCGCAGAAAATACGGTGATGCCTGCTCCGTCGTTCATGTTCATCGTATGCCACGTATCGGGGTCAAAGGATTTGTTATCACAGGAGTACCAATATCGGACAACACCGGACTGGGTATCACTGGATACTGCGTATACTGTAACATCCTTATTGGTCCAGCCAAGAGAAGAACTGGACAGGACAGGCGCAGAAGGCTTTTCCGTATCAATATGCCAAACGGTAAATCCTGCTGTTACGGTATTGCCTGCTTCGTCAGTAGCAAGTACGGTATAATTACCGTTGGAATACAGGTCCAATTTGAATCGGTTGTTTTCCAACTTAGTCAGCTCATAACAGCGAGTTTGAGCTTCATCCATGACGTAGACCAAAGCCAAAGCACTTTCGTCACTAACGTCGAAGGTAACGGTGTTTTTATGAGCATCCCATTCAGCCTGGGGAAGAATGGAATGGATCACAGGTGCGATTTGATCGATCCGGTTTTCAGCTACCATAACGGACATAGCGTTACCCACCATATCCACGGCAATGATTTTGTATGTACCATTGGCATTTGCAGCAAATTCGTACATACCGCTTTCGTCACAGGTAAGCTCTTGTTCTTCATTTGCCAGATATACTTTGACACTGGCAACACCGGACTGAGTATCTTTTACGAAGAAAGAATATACGGTGTTTTGCGCCCATTGCTCTGTTTCTCTGGAAATATCTGCGATAGCTGGAGCCTCGATATCAACCAACGTTTCTTCAACGGTAATTTGGGTCTTGTTACCCACGGAATCGGATACGGTAATGGCATAGGTCCCACTATTGTTGGCATCGAAGGTATACGTTCCGTTTCCATCAGGGAGCAATTCATAGGCGATGCCATCTGCGTTGTTGACAGTGACAGATTGGACACCGGATTGCATATCTTCCGCTGTAAACGAATAGGTTACACAGAATTGCCAACCTTCTGCATTGCGGATCGGTTCAGTAACGGTTGGTGCTGTGGTATCAATACACACTTCCTCTCCGCCTTGATAGGTTCTGTTTCCTACGAAGTCTGCGACGCAGATCTCGTAAGAGGTATTCGCTTCCAAAGTAAAACGATATACCCCTTCAACAGCAGTAAGTGTAATCGGCTCATTGTTTCCAATGGTTACTGTAACCGAAGCGATGCCGGATTGCGTATCTGCTGCCATGAAGGTGTAATCGGTTTTGGTTGCCCAGGCGGATTCTGTGCGGGTCAGCTCCGTGATCTCAGGGTCAGTGGTATCAACCTGAGTTTCTGTAATGGACTGGCTTACGGTGTTTCCAGCTTTGTCCGTTACCATGATGGTATAGGTGCCGTTGCTGGAGATGGTAACGGTATAATTGCCATCAGTGGACAGCAGCATTTCCGATTCGCCGGTTTCACAAATCCAGATTACAGACATAATACCGGATTGGTTATCGGACACAGTGAAGTGGTATACGGCGGTATCCGTCCAACCTTCTTCTTCCCGAATCTGATCGGACAGGACAGGCGCAACCCGGTCAATGTGAGATTCGTTGACTTCCATTTGCGCGGAATTGCCTGCCGTATCGGATGCCTGGATGGTAAACGCAGTGTTGTAGGTCAACGTGAAGCTATACAGAGAGCCTTCCTGTGTATAAGGGATTTCCTCGCCATTTTCGTCCAGAATCTTTACTTCTGCCACCCCGGATTGCTGATCCTTTACTTCGAAGCGATACTGTGCCTCGTACTGCCAGCCGTCGGCGTGGCGGGTCAAAGAATCAATAACAGGTGCGGTATAATCGATCTGTGCTTCTTCAATCGTTTGGCTGGAAGTGTTACCTAACACATCGATTGCTGTGATGATGTACGTTCCGTTCTCGGTGACGGAAAAGCTATACATATCCTGTTCGTTTGCTGTCAGTACAATTTCTGTTTCGCCATCGGAAACAGATACGGACAGAATGCCGGATTGAAGATCTGCGACGGAAAAATAGTATTGCGCTTGCTTCGTCCATCCATCGTTAGCCCGAAATACTTCGGAAATTGCAGGCGGTGTATTGTCGATCTCGCTTTCCGTTGCGTTGTAGGTAGCGATGTTTCCGGCATTGTCCTTGACCCGAATTTCAAAGGGTTGGTTTTGTGCCACACAGAAGGTGTAAACACCAGCTTCGCCTATTAGCTCCTGATATTTTTCACCGTCAACAGATACGAATACTCCCATCACGCCGGATTGGGATTCCGTTACTGTGAAAGTATAGACAGCTTGTTTTGCCCAGCCGGATTCTGTCCGGGTTACATCACAGATTACAGGAGCGGTGGTGTCTATCTGAGATTCCTCAAGGGTAAACGTTACGTCGTTGCCTGCATTATCTGTTACACGGATCACATAAGTGCCGTTGTGAGAAATCGTAATCTCGTAACTTCCATCTGCGTTTTTATGATGTTCCAGCGGGTTGCCGTCCAGATCGAATACTGCTATATCTGCGATGCCAGAGATGGAATCCATTGCTGTAAAGGTATATTTTGCGGCTTGGCACCATCCTGTTTGGACACGCAACGGGTCACTCATTACAGGGGCATCCTTGTCGATCTGGGTTTCGGAAATGATATGCTGTGCGCTATTGCCTGCACAGTCCGTCATAGTCACATATACAGTGCGGTTTTCCTCCAGGGTGATGGAAAATTCACCGTTATCATCAGGAATCAGCTCTGCCGGAGCGTCGTCCATTCCCGTTAAGACAACGGAAGAAATGCCGGACTGCGTTTCTTCTACGGTGAATGTATAGGTGACGGCGCTGTTATGCCAGCCGGAGGAGCTTCTTTGAAGATCTGTGATCTTGGGGGGCGTTACATCCTTCTCGCCGTCTATCAGTTCTTGCGCAGCGATATTGCCTGCGTTATCTGTGATAGTCAGCGTATAAGGTTCTCCTACTTCCACCTGGAACACATAAACGTTGTTTTCATCAGGAAGCAGCAGGATATCTTCTGAATCCGCTTTGGACAATACAACGGTGGAGATCCCGGATTGAGTATCTTCTGTACGAAGGCAATACTTAGCCAGTTCCACCCATCCCTCGCTCAAACGCAGCAGCTCGATAGTAGGAGGTGCGTTATCAACCTGTGTTTCAGTGATATAGGAAACGGCACTATAACCGTTGATCTCTGATACCCGGATTGCGTAGGTGCCATTGCCATTGATGGTCGCTGTATAGGTGCCATCTTCATTCAATGTCAATCTGGCAGGGGTTCGATTCACGTTGAGGAGCTGTACAGACATGATACAGATTTCATCACATACGGTCACAAGGTAATTTGCCGTCTGCGACCAACCATTTTCCTGACGCTGAGAAATTGTGACAGGAGGTTGTTCAAGGAGTATACTGCTTACATGGATTTCTGTGTTCTGCTCCACGGTCATTGCGTAAACACCTTGGGCATTTATGTGCATAGGGATTTCATTGGCGTAAACCTTTGTCATGGCATATTCGCCATCAGGTGCAACCTGAAACGCAATTGCGGTTCCGGGCATGACCTTAAACTCGGTCTCCATTGGGTTCCCCTCAGTGTCCGTAACGATGGAATTTTCTGCGGTGAACGTCACAGATACTTCTTCTGGCGTTGGCGCAGTCGTTTCTTCTTCTGCCGGCGACGTTGTTTCCTCGCATTCGGGAACGGTTGTTTCGACGGGCGGCGCAGTCGTTTCCTGTTCGACCGGCGCAGTCGTTTCCATAGTCGGAGTTGTTTCATTCTCAGTCGGTGCCGTTGTTTGCTGTATCAGATCAGCTTCGGCTCTGGCGGTTATAGCGAAACCGCCGGGAGCTGCGGTGCTGATAAATACTGCAATTGCCAAAATCCAGCACAGCAGTTGTTTTAATTTGCTCATGTTCTACCTCCTAGCAGATTGTTTTATTTCTCGTTCGATTTTTCTAAGCGGCTGATTGCTGATCACGGAAAAGCAAAATCCAGTGGCGATTGCTTTTGCCGTCAATGAGATTTCCGGGAAACAGAAAAGCACGACCAGGATGAAGCATAATAGAGCGTTATAGAAATACCATGACATTGGTTCTTTCAAGTCGCTTATTCCGGGGTATTCGGTTAAAAGTGATTCAAATTGCGTATACATTGCCGTCCCAACAACTACTGCCCCCAATAAAGCTCCTGCCCATGTAATCAGCCTTGTGAATCCGTCCAGAGCAAATGCGAAGATAAATACCCCTGCACTGATCCCTAAAAGCAGCGCAAAGCATTTATAGATCTGGCACTCTCTGACTAAATTTTGGTATTCTAACACGATTTATCACCGCCTTCAAATGGGATCTGTTTCATCACTGGGAGCTAGAATCTCCCGGTAAATAATTGTTCTTAAATACGATTCCGGGTTTTTTTCGATACTATCTTCGTGGGCGATAAATCTCGATACTACCGTAAGTAACGTATTTTCGTTGAACTTCTGAAAAATATCTTGCGTGAAGTCTGTACGATACGATCTTCCACCAATGGATTGATATTCCGAACTGCTGGTCATTACTTTTCTGACGACGTTCAATGTCATGTCCATGACTTCGATTTCGTGGTCAGTGAAAATAGCTTTGTGAAACTCGTAATGAACCTTTTCCCGAAGTTCGTCAAGGATTTTGTCGTTCTTGCTTTTCGCCTTGGGCGGAGCGGCAGGGATCGGGATATCTTCCAGCAGCGTCGCAGGAGGTTTCGGGAATGGAAAGTGGATATTTCGCTCGATCATAAAAAGGCAGTACCATTTACCGTCTTTTTTGTACATTTCGTATTCTACCCGCAACCCTGTGGCGTGGCTATTGATGTCCTGTATTGCAATATCCAGCACTTTTTTCGCCAGCTTGTTCGGCTGATCCTTGTACGCTTCTGCATCCAGCAGTTCCATCAGCTTTTCTACCGTCAGTTCCAGCATATTGCCCTTGTACTCATAGGAGCAAAGAAGCTCATACAGTGCAAAGCCATATTTGCTTGCCAGTTGCATGACTGCTTGTAAAGGGTACGCTGTAAACTTCGCCGTCAGATTCAGAAGGCTTTGGTTGATCTTGGGGTCAAATTCGATCTCGATGATTCCCCGGTTGCCTTCCTTTTTCAGTCCCGCATTGGTTGCCCAGGAAATCGTCCGCAGCGCAGGATTACCTTTTTCGTCCGTATCCCATACCCAGGTGGCGCTGACCTTGAGCTGCATGAGGGCTTTTTTGAGATTGCGAATATTGTTGCCACTATCATTGAAAACCCCACACATATCCCAAAACTCCGTTGCCGGAAAGGATGCGACAATAGGTTTGGAGGGGTCTGCATTCGGAGGGATTTTAGAGATCGCCATAGCGATCAGTTTATTTCCCATAAGCGAAAGGGATTTGTTTTTATAGTCACTGATGTAATGGTTCATTTGGATCAGCGTATTGGCTTTGCGTACCCACGCCAGTGGCGCATAGGGTGAGTTTTGAGTGCTTGGCAATATTGATTTATTCATGCAAAAACTCCTTTCGCTTTTTTTGCACGATGATGATTTAATCATCATCCTTATTTTATATCTTTTAGATATCTTTAGATTTTATATTATATATAGTGTCACTGGACTTTTAGTGCGGGTTTACTGGACCTTTGGTGCGGGTTCACTGGACCTTTGGTGCGGGTTCACTGGACTTTTAGTGCGGGTTCACTGGACTTTTAGTGCGGGTTCGTAGTTTTTTTGTGGAATAGTCTGTGGAGAACTTGTTGATAACTGGCTGTTTTTAAGCCTTACCATACCAAAAGTCCAGTAAATTTCGGCATACCCGCACTAAAAGTCCAGTAAATTTCGGCATACCCGCACTAAAAGTCCAGTAAATTTCGCCGTACCCGCACTAAAAGTCCAGTAATAAAATGGTTAGGCACCAAGGAAAAATGCAACGAAATTGTCCCAGTATTGAAGGAGCTTTCCGTATCCTACAACGTAAAGGAATGCGATTGCGAAGATCGCAAAGCATACATCAATCATCCAAAGCCATCTGATCGTAGAGGATGGCTTATATTTTTCGACGACCTTTTCAGCTATGGTTTTTTTTGTTTTCATAGGGTCTTTAGGCAGAAGATTGCAGCTATCATACCGAGCACTATACCAAGTCCGGCGGTATAGATAAACTCACCGAAATTGGGAACTCCCATACTTTGAATTGCCTGAGTTCTTTCGATAATGCCACATACCAGGGCAATGCCTCCCAGGGCGATATGAGCGTACAATAGCTTTCTGCGCTTCTTTATACCAGCCGGATCTTTCTTCTTCCACATAGGGGTGATCAGACCGATCATGGTCAGCATTGCCAAGCCGCCTACGATCAGGTAGTTTGATATAATCATGGGTGGTTGTCCTTTCGTATGGATATACCGTTGCTGTGATTCGTTCCCTGCCAGTCAACGGTCTGTATATAATTGTTTGAAATTATTGAGTTTACCCGCTGGATCAGTACAGGATCAACGGTTCGAATAACGGTGTACTTCTCCGCAGCAGGTTTTGGTTTGCTTGCAAGAGGAGCCGGTGTGCTTTTTGGGGATGTTTGGCTTGTGATATATTGAATAGGTTGGGTTATCCATAATAGCGTGGTTGTTATCAAGGCAATGAACGCCAATGCTCCGCTTACGATACAGACAGTTCCCAGTATGGATAAAATGCTTTCGGCATTTTCGATAAGGTAGTTCATCACGCCCCTCCTTCTCGACCATAGGCTCTGCTTACCATCGTCCTGTATGTTTGCTCATTGCTTTCCAGCGTCGTAAGCATTTTTTGGAGCTGAGTTTTCTGGATAGTTTCTGCATTCGGAAGCCCATCGTAAATCGAATCCAGAATAGAGATTATCGAATCATAGGCTACTGTGTTTGCCAGAACGTTTCTCTGGCTATACAGAAGATTACAGACACTCAAGCTGAATCCGATCCGGTTATACAGAGCATCAGGTGCATCAGATGCTTTCAGCGCATCCAGAACATTGCAGATCTCGGCTATGATCTCATTCAATTCACTTTCGGGGATTTCTTTTGTGCTGGCTGATACGTCCCAAATGTAGTCCCTGTAATAGTGTCCGATTCGGCAATAGATCTGAACCGTATCCAAGCCCTCTGCACCCCGATCAGCGGAAGATTTTGCGCTTTCAAAAAAAGGGAGAGCCATACGCAGTCGTGTGGTGGTATTTTCGTCCTCGTAACCGTTTACATACAGCATTCCCGCGAGGTAATGGAGCCGGTAGAAGGTTCTGCCTTTTTTGTTCAATGCTGTACGGTTGGTGTTGTACAAACCAAGAAAGGACTGGTTTTCTTCTTTTGTGAATGTGCCGTCCAGCGCATATATTTCCAATAGCTTGCTATATGCTTCCGGTGCTGTGGGGTTCAGGTTGATCGCACGGACATAACTGTGATGCCGCTGCGTGAGGTCGGTGGCATCTGATATGGATGTCAAGCTGTCATATACTGCGTTGCGCAGCAAGATTCCAAGAATAAGAGAACCAACGCAAATCACAGTAAGGATAATTGTGATGATCAAGCAGAGGCGCAGTAAGGTAGGTTTGGCTTCTTCTGACCGTTTCATGCGTATTTCCTCCTTTCGTCAGAATGCAACCCAATTCGGTTGCTTTTTCTGTTTGCAACCAAATTCGGTTGCGTTCCCATATTGTTCCATCTGGATCTAATTCACACACGAACTTCCATTGTTGCAAGAGAGCGTTTTTGAAGCGCAGTCCGAATCTGCATTGCCAGTGTATTTTGGTATCCTGCGGCGGCAGAATCGTGTTCCTGTAAGATCTGGAATAATTCATCAGGAACGATGTAACCGGAAGTGAAGATCAGCCGTGTGTTGGTATTGATATGTCCCTGAAAATATTTCAGTTTCCATTCTTCCGAACATCCAAGCGCATCATCGATCAGCTCAGTTTCCGGTTTTGGGTTGATGGGCTTAACAACGGATTCTGTGTGAATATATGCGTGTCCGCCACCAAAAGGGATAACGAGTACGTCTTGACCGTCACAGAACCCTATAACACCACCGACATAAGACTTACATCCCAGCAGCGAATTTGCTTCCCGAATTTTTGCGTTGCAATTTTTCAGTGCTTCCGAAGCAATCAAGGCAATGTACCTAAGATCTACAACGTTTGTAAACGCCAGAGAATCGAATTTTTTTTCAACTTCGTTTTGCACCATCTTACTCAATTGTTCTTCGATATCAGGAACGGCAAAATCTTGACGTTTTATACCGCCATAGGCAAAAAGGATCATGCAGGCAAACACGTTGGTTTCATCCCATTTTTTTATGGAGCATACCGCCCCTGGGTCTACGTCATAACCGAAGGTCATTTTGCATCACCTGTCATTAAGATTTCCATAAGGAGCGAATCGCCCCGGATCAAACTCTGGATTTTATCATTAGCTTCTTGTTCTGTCTGAACAGTGGACAAATGGATAAAGTGTCCCAAAATCTTTAACTGTCCATCTGGCTGCCGGACCATGAGTAGGCGTAGCTGTTTGTTTGACCCCTGTTTTTCGGGTGCCGATAGCCTTTCGCAGATCCATATTCGTGTTTGGGTAGAGGGGTATTCTTCAAAAATCGCCATGTACGGATGATCCGGGTAATATTTTGTATAGTCCCCCTGGAAGGCAGGCTCGTTATTGTTGGGGTTGATCACAACGTAGTTTCTTCTGTTTCCGTCGGTACTGTTCGATCTGCGAAAAGTGCGTCCCATGAAAGCATCTCCTTATCTGTTATTTCTTCCTGAGTAAACGGTTTTCCAGATACGCCCATATAGGTGCCTGTTAAATGATTCGTAATTTTGCAAGGTTTTGTTACGGTTTTATTTACCTGTTCACGCAGAGGTTTATTTACCTTTTCCTGCAATACGGTAAATAGTTGTTTTGAGTAGCAAAGGGCGCGGGTCGTATCAAACTCGCCTTGCTGCATCATATCAATCCATTCTTTTAGGGTGACGAATCGGGAATTTATTGTTTCGTAGGGGTTAAGGGTAAGTGATACATTTCTTAAATCAGAAATGTATGCAAAGTAAATAAAGCGCATCATTTCGCCGTGTATGGCTTTGGAAATCAGGGTGAGATTGTGTATCGTTAGTCCTGTTTCTTCCAATAATTCTCGTCTTGCTGCGTCAGCAGGTGTTTCTCTGCTCTTTACAGAACCGGCAGGAAATTCGTATAAGCCACCGCCGTGGTGTTTGTTGAAACTTCGCTGCGTAACAAGCATATAGCCTTGCATATCACTTACGATTATTTCGACCGTTTTGTGGTAATATTGCGAAGGGATGCGCTTGTGTTTTTCATGGGTGCGTATAAATTTATGGGTTTTCTTGCAGAATAAATCCCAGTATTCAGGTTGTTTCGTAGTCATATACAGTCTCCTTGGTTTATTGGAGGATTGATGGGGGTCCCACGAACCACACGCTTGTTCAGGAGGTGTGGTTCGTGGGCATTTTCATTCATTTATCTGGACGGTTCGTTTTACGGTCTTGGTTCGTTTGAATGTCGATTTGACGGAGCTTGGTTTGCTTTTGGGGTTCGTTTCGAACTCCATGGGAACATCATAGTCCTCTGGGTTATAGGAGGGTACAGAGCATCCCGGTGCGCCGAAATCTTCACGATACGCAGTGACGGGCTGTGATAACTTTGGATGCGTCGGTTTGCTGGAACTTATATTCTCTGAAAGAATTTCAGAGCGTGTTGGCGGGTCTGCCGGTTCAGTAATGGTGCCTTCGTTGTGGTGCGCTTTGCTGCTGTCTTGCTGATTATTGGAGGAGACACTTTCCCTGAAAAACATTGCCTGACTGTTCAGTATTTCTGCGGCAGTTACCAAAGCATTTTCAGGCTCGTTATTGTTTCTGCCACAGGACGGCTCGCAGACTGTTTTTAAGGGCGTGTCGGGCTTGACACTGGGATTGCGCCTGTCGGAATCGTTATTCTCCTGTGCGCTTAAACAGGGGGCTTCACAGCCGTTATCTTCTTCCTGGTCATAATAGTCATAGATGGGATCTTCCGGCGCATTCGTCTCGTATGTATCATCGTCATAGCTTTCCTGCGCAGTGATGTCGCATGAATCACTGCCGGATGTTTCGTGCGCAACGATGTCACAGTCTCCGTGATCGTTATATGCAGTAGTATCTTCCCACAGGAGATTATCTAATGACAGCAGTGTTTCAGAGCCTTGCATATTGGTTGCCACAGGTTGTGCTTCGGGTTGCTTATCTTTTTTGAAATTACGTTTATCCTCACATTTGGGTTCGGCTTGTTCGGCAAACGCAAGAGCCATTTTTTCCAGCTCCGGGTACGGAATAATCTCAGGGGGTGTTGTGCCGCTGGAAGGACCTTCGAACTGAGGAGCTGGGGTGGTGTAGGAAGTCCAGGGATTACCACCATTTCGCAGCCAGTTTTCATAGTCAATAACTCGCTGTTCTTCTTTCGCTCTTAGAAAAGCTCTGGCTTGAACGTTACTGAGAGGAACAGATGTTTCCGTAGAGATCTCTTTCATTCGACCTTCTATGTACTCAATGTGGCGATTCATGCCAAAGGTAGGCACGATAATACAGTCAGCTCTTTGCCAAGCGATAAAAACGTGTCTTGCAGGCATTGTCATTAGGTCGTTTGATGTATAGACATATCTGCGACCGTCGCCGGTGGAATAGTTAAATCCTTTAAGAACGGGGTTTTCTATGATTTGGTGCTGCTCAGTTTTGACTTTCACGGTAGCCTCGCCGGAACGCCATTCATAGTATTCTGCGGTTGGGCGGTTATTGAAGCCATAACATAAGTGGGTAGCGCAGGCAGACATGATGGAATCTGTAAGGTTTTCGTAGCGATCAAGAAGCTGTGCGTAGTCCTGCACACAAAGGGCAATATCGATATTTCTGCTTCGGCAGCTATTCAACGCCTTGCCTAAATTGGGTAAACGCCCCAAATTTAACAGCTCCTCGGCAACCAAATTCACACGCACAGGGCATCTTCTCGCCGGTTGTGCGTCTGCGTATTCAACAAGGTCCGTGATTTGGTAAGAAAAGTATAGGGAGGAAAGGAAACGCATTGCTTCGTGCTGGTCACTGAGATTGCAGTAGTATAAGCAGGGTTTATATGCCGGAAGGGTCAGGTCGATATCTGTGGTGCTGGTTAAACGTTTGACTGGGGGCGATGTCAAAATCGACAGACGGCTCATAAGACCATTTATGACGTTGTTGCGTAGATTTGGAGAACCGTTTTTGAACGGAATATAGGCATCATACGCGACTTTCATTAAATCGTCATATTTGCAATCTGTGAAAATTTTATCCAGATTATCAAGAGAGTTTTCCAATAGCAGAAGGGCATTATAAATGGTTTTTTGATGCACCGGAATTGCGTTGTTTCGCTCTGTATAAAGAAGCAGAGCTTTCAGTAGGGCACCTTCGGCAGCGATAAAGCTATCGGATTCATTTCCTGTGTTCAGCATGATCAGCTCACAGGCAACCTGTGCCCGAACATCATCGCACCGAAGTTCGGCAAGAACGTTCCATCCATCTGAATACTCAGGATGCCGCAAATCCAAACGGCGAACCGTATAACCATAGCGTCTTGCGACTTCTACGGTACTTGCCCACAGATCACCTTTGGTGTCGGTACATATCACACTTTCTCCACGACGAATCGCTTGGAGGATAAACGGAATCACAAAGGAAAAGGTTTTGCCGGAACCGGGGCTGCCAAAGCAAATGATGTTGTTATTTGGCAGTGCCCCCGGTCGCATGGTAATGAGATTGTTTTCGGTCTTATCCAATTGTCCGTAGATCGTGTTCAATGCTTCCTGCTTTGGCGCAATGATCGCTACTTTTTCTATTTCTTCTCTGGAAAGCACATTTGCTTTGCCATATACATTGCTTTCTGATACTGTGAATCCTCTATCTTCGGTCTGGGTAAGCAGATGTCTCAGATATAGATACATGGCGGCAAGTAACCCGCCACTGAGCAGCAAAAATGGGAGAAATGGGAAACGGCGATCATATTTTAGGTATCCGATGAAGATACCAAAGGGTGTGCAGTCTCCAATCCAAATACCAAAATCAAATATTGCGATTAGGTAAAGCAGAAAAAGTTCCAATCCGGCTATGATGATATAGAACCCTTTTTTGCGATCTGGGTCCGGGAAGATCTGATCCACAACATTGTCAATCTTATTCCACCATCCGGCGAGGATATTTTTGATGCAGGAAAGTATGTTGTTTATCGTATCCAAAGGGTCAACCTCCTTTTTCTGTTGTGATGGTATCGGCAATTTGATTGATGGATGCCTGGATGCTGGAGATCCAACCTTGCCGTAGCGTATCGGATTCTTCCGCCCATAACACATCCTGATTATTGTGCAGAAGTGTTGCGAAGTCATTGGACTGCAAGTATGTCATTAGCACTTCGTCAGACACATCAGGTTCCAAAGATGTGCTAATGTTATTTAGCAGATTGGTGAGCGCACTGGTATTGTCCGTAGTTGTGGCAATAGCCCATATAAACTCCTCTCTGGCAGATGTTGCCGTCCAGTTGAATTGGGACTGCTTGCTTACTGCGTTGACCAGGGGACGCACATAACGATTCAGGAAGATCTTTTTTTGCGCTGTTATAAATGCGTCGTATTTATTGGTGTCGATTGCATTCCACAGTTCGATAAATTGAACCATATCATTGGAAGCCAATGCTGCCGTCATGTCAGGAGAATATAATTCTGGGTAATTCTCTTTCAGTTCCTCAACGACGGTAGGTAACTGGCTTTGTCTGAACCGGGTTACGCCTGCCAGCAAAATAATTCCATCCTGATCTCCAACATATCTCGCCTGTGACCATGGAGATACAATACCCGGTACGGAAAGATATACGGGTTCTTCGATAAATGGACTGGGATATTTGGGATGGGCATAGGCTACAACATAGAAGTTTTCGCCCTGGTATTGGTATGCGTAACTGCCGATTTCGTAATTGATGTTCCAGTTACATTCTTTGCAGATACGTCCTCCATTGCCGGAAACATTACCTTCAAGGGTTATCAGCTTGCCATCTGGGGTTACTTCTTTGACAATTCCTATATGGGAATATACGTCGCTGGTATACGACCTTCCGTAGTACACAAAATCGCCGGGGACTGGCTTATATCCTTCCGCCGGTGAGGTGTATCCCACAGCATATTTATTGTTGGCGGTAAGGTATTTGAAGTGAGTACCGCATCCGTAGATCCACTGGCTATCGTTGAAATTGCCCAGAGCTTTACCTGGACCGATGTATCCGCACAGATGGGCGATTGCGTTTACAAAGCATACGCACCATGGTTGATTCGGGTCATATCGGCATCCTTCGGCATCTCCGCAGATCTTCCAGTACCGTGCGCCGCCGATCATATTATTGGCTTGGTAATATTCGATCTCCTTCTGTGCCATTTGTACGATGTTTTCGCCGTAGGAAAATTCCGGTTCTATCAGCCCGGTGGTGTCGTAGCCCAACATGGTTGCCAAAGCAATTACGATATCCTGGTACGCCTCGTATTGATATCCCTGCATCCGGGAAAACTCGTAGTCAACATTTTCTGTTCCGCCGAATGTGTTCGACGTGCGTTTGTCTGTCCATGTTTTTTGGAGCAGGCTGTTTCCCATATATCCTTCGGCATATTTATTTCCGGCGTTGTCTGATACCGTATTGTTCAAAGAGCCTTTCCATAGACCCATGATGTTCAATGCAATATCATCAATCGAGCGGGCTGCGTAAGTGATATCGATGTTCAGGATCAGCTTGTAGACTTTTTGACTGCCTTCTACCGGGAAGGTTCGGAACGAATCGATTACTTCGTATACGTTATTGGAAGCCAGCGGTTCGGCGGCGCTTTGGGGTTTCAGATCTTCTTCCGTGCCGGGGGCAATAGGGTCAGGAAGCACAGGCTCCGGGGTAGCGGGAGGCTTGTGCGGCGGCAAAGCCACTGGTTTTCGATACAGTTTGTATTGCGTGTCAGCAGCCAAGCCTTCGAAAGTTAATGGTTCGCCATTATTTGCATGACGGTATGGGCTGGTCGTATTGGTCGAAACGTTATGCAGCGCATAGTCGTAGCTTTCATTCGTTTTTTTGAGAATGAATTGGGTCCTGTTTTGCGCTGTTCTTTTCACGACGTTTCCGGCTCTTGTGGTCTTTTCCTGTGGACCAAAACTTTGATCCCATGATTTTTTTAACCACTCATTATCTCGGATGTACGGGTCTTGCGTTATCTGTGTGTATAGACTGTATTGGGCATCGGTATAGTCGCTTCTGCTCACGGTGAGGGAAGCATTGGTAGATGTATAAATGAGATCGATCAGTCCAAAGGTTCTGAAATTGTTCAGGTTCTCAAATTGGTTGCCAGAAAGAACATCCGGTGCCGTCGCAGGAACACTTTCTTCGGTATCGGACGTTTGCTGTGCATTATTTGCGGAATTTATTCGCTGGATCTGTTCCAGTTGCTCGTAATACCATTGAGGAGCGAAGCTGCCGTTCCAAAAAGGAACTTTTGGTGCCGGGAGCTGGTATACGTTGTAAAGATCTTCTCCAATATTGACCACACCGCCGATTTCCGAAGCCATAACAGCCGTTTCGTTTGTGTGATAGATGCTGTCCTGATAGTTTATATTGGTGGATAATTCGGTCAGCTCCATATCATACCAGCCGCAATAGTCCATAAGGTCCCACATATCAATAGATGCAATATCGCAGTCGTGCTGCACGGTATATGCCGCCAGAATCTTTATCGCCTGGATATCGGTGATCTCAAAGGCTGTGGTATCGACATTCAGCTTTGAGTTTTCCATATCTACACCCATATAGAGCGCGCCGTTTGCCTTTTTTTCGATCAGTCCCGCAGCGATTGCAGCTCCTATTGCTTCCAGTTGATATTGCTCTGTTGCCATCGCCTTTAATTGCATTCCACGTTCCTGTACTCTCGCCTTGATCATGTTGAGCTGTTTTTTAAGGGCACCGTTGGCTCCAACTAATGATTCCTGATCGATAAGCGCATCCAAAAACACTTGATAGTCGTGCTGCGTGATGGTGCCCAATTGATTGGGACCCAAATTGCTGTTATCGGCTTTATGTTCTGTGGGGAAAGCAATTGATATCAGCCGGTCAATGCTGTCTCCGGCAGTATTCAGCCCCGCTTCGATCAGGGCGTTTATTCCGCCGATAGAGTACAAGTAGATCGCATTACCTGAGCTGCCAATTGCCTGACTGGTCCATGCTTCATCCCAGTTTTCGTTCCAGCTTCGAATCACAGAATCGGCAACGGCAACAACCGGTGCTCCCAGCGCAAATAATGTGGTTACGATCAGAATGGCGAAAATCAGGATTACAGCGATTATTGCGTTGCGAAGTTTTTCGTCTTTCAGGACTGTTGTGACTGCTCCCGCCACATTGCCTGCTGCTGCTTGCCCTGCGGCTTTGACAACATTCCCTGCGCTTCTGGCTCCGCTTGCCAGACCTGTGACGGCTTTTCTGATATCGTCGGAGGTGGAGTGCATATTATTATCGTCCACGATAGTCACCGTCCTTTCTTTTTGATGTCGTTTGTCTATCTGCTTCCGATATATCCATTGGATTGCATTTCTTCCAGCGTTGAATATCGGGCGGAATCCCTGCCGATGTATTCATAGACGGCGGGTTCGTTATGCGTTGCAGGACGCACAACACGGAAATACATTGTTAGAGAATGAAGAATGGAAAACTCCCGGTATGTTACAGCAACCACAGGAGAACAAAGGTCTTTATACGCAGGGCGTGTAGTACCGATTCCTTTTGGGTAGTATTGCTGATGGTACATTCCGGTATGGTAATCACGGACCTCCATCATAAACTCAGTGGGATCGAAGTGGCGCCCGGAGGCTTGCATCCAATGCAGACCAGTTTTCTCAGGCGTATAAAGAGTGTCGCAGGCAAGCTCATAGAGAACCTTGATATCTGAATCTGGAATAATACTGTTATCGGGATTCTCCTGCATGATATTGCAGTTGATGATATCGGAGAAGCTATATGTGCCATCCTCCGGGTCTTTCGTAATGACCAGCCGGAGCAAAGCCACCGGTTCGCCTGCGGCGGTGAGAACCTGACAGCTAATATAGACTGGTTCTTCCAGAGCACCGCTGGTATACCATACTACTCCGGGGTAATTGGGGTCTTTGTATAATGCCTCGATCTTTTGATCTATCGCCACATAGGTAACGAAGGAAGGTGAAGAAAGATCGACTTCTTCTGGGGATATGACTTCGACCGTTCCCCCGATTTGGGTATCCGACTGATATTCCTGGAATCGGAAAGAATATTGACAGTCATTATCTTCGACGATGGGATTGAGGTACAAAAAGCGATTGCACTTACCTGTGATATACCCAAAGGAGATTGTGCGTGTGATCTCTTGCAGGTCGTCATATACGTCTATGCTTATAACCCGGTCATTTCGGTAGACCTTTCCCTCCGCAGAGAAGAAATATCCTCCTTCTTCTGCATCCGTCAGTTCAGGATGGTCAGCAGGGATGTTAATATCCCTGTCTATTTGCTCGTTTGGGTCTTTGGGGACTTTATATATTCTTACATTCTTTCCGGCTGTGATCTCAGATGCGTTGTCCGGGATGGTTGGTGTGTTATTGGTTGCTGGTTCGGTGGGTTGGGGTGCCGGTTTTGGGTCTTTACTTATATCCACAATGCCATCTTCCGGCATTATTTGGTAGTAGGTTCCTTCGGTGTAATCGGTAACGGTAATAATACTGTGGCTACGTCGGATCAGCATTACAACAGCGCAAATTACGACGACTGCAATGGCAATTATGGAAAATAACTTTTTGCTTTCTTTCACTGGTTAGTCCTCACTATCTGCAATGCAGTGCAGTTCGCCCATTGTAAGAGTAGTGCCGGTCAGCGAAGTTGCCATGCCCGTCAGAATATTCGCAAATAATTTATCGGGTGTCTGGGTGCGAAATTTGGAGTAGGAGATACACGCTTTATGAAGCCGCCGGTCTTTGGACGCTGCATCGAAGCGAAGATCCATAGAATCTGGGGTGCTGTGAAGGACAAGCTGATACAGTGATGCGACTGTACGTTCAGAAGCTATGTATCTGGGGGAGTTTTCGACGTATAAAAGAAGTGCTTTCAGCAGCAGCTTCTCTCCGGGCATTGGAGGTGGGTAAGAGGATTTTGCCATAAGTATTTCTCCTTTCGGGTTTCAACAGGTTTTGTATCTGTCAGCATACTTGGGATCACCGTAATATTCTGCGTTGCCGAAACGGAGCTGCATTCCAAGAACGAGATCTTCGTCTGGCTGGAACAGCTCAGTCATAGTGTGCAGATGGTTAAGGAAGCAGGCAGACATGAAGGCTTTGCAGTTGATCACGGAGTTGGCGTTACTTCGGAAGGCTTCAATGGCGTGGCTTGCCGATTCCCGGAGGTCATAATGATCGAGCAGGAAGCGCAGATAATGTTCAGTGACGATTTCCTTATGGAGCTTGTACATAGGCTGGGGGTCGCAGTAGACTTCCTTAACGAACTCCATTAGCAAGCCAATTGCCCGGAGCGTCTTGGGTTCGTGGGAATAGATTGTGAGCAGCTTTTCGAAATCGATTTTTTTCGTGATCGCCGCTACCATCTGTCCACTCAAAGCTGGTACAATACTGATAATGGTAGAATCTGTTACTGGTAAAGACCTGTTATTGGTAGTGTACTTGTGGGCGGTGTCTTTATTCACGGTGTCTTTATTCACCGTGTCTTTATCTGCGGTATCTTGATCCACCGTGTCCTTATCTGCGGTATCTTGATCCACCGTGTCCTTATTTGCGGTATCTTGATTCGCCGTGTCCTTATTTGCGGTATCTTGATCCACCGTGTCCTTATCTGCGGTATCTTGATCCACCGTGTCCTTATCTGCGGTATCTTTGCAAGAATCAGGCGCAGAGATAGTTAAAACAGAAGCTCTTGCTGATTTGACGCTATTGGTTTCGTCTGGATTCGGTATAATGCTATATGTAACCAGGTCAGTAAAAACACCGTTTGAATGAATACGAGTTGTATCGATATAGTTAAGATCTCGCAGCTTCTTGATGGCGTTGTGTCGCAATGTCTTGCCAATGTTCAAGTGGAATTGCATAATTGTCGGCTTTAAGGTCGCATTATTTTGAGAGCCAGAATAAGAGGAAATATAACCGTATATGACTTTTTCGTTGTGGCTCAGCCGATCATCGACCATGATCGTGTAAGGGATGATTCCGTAGCCGCCATCGATGGTCACAGAGGTAGGAATGGTGTAGACATTACGGCTAAACTTTCCTGTGTCTCTGATTTGCTTGACCTTGATGTATCCTTTTGTGATCAATTCCTTAATTCCCGCATAATAAGTATTTTTTGAAATCCCAAGATCTGCAATGATACGGTCACGCCCCGGAAATATCTCTCCCCGTCCACTCAAGCTGCAAAGATACAGCAAGATTGCTTTTGCGTAATTGGATAAAGAAGCATCCGACATGATGCTTTGGGTAATCAACCCGTAGCCTTTGGCTATGACACCTTCCAGTTTTAGCAGATCTGGAAGGCTCTGAGATTTTTTTGTGGTTGCCATATCAAAATCGCCCTCTTTTCTTTGTCTATTTGTGACGGCTGATCAAAGACCTTGCTTCAAGGCGCACAGTGTACAGCAGCCAATGAGATTACGATTGGCACGAAGGGTTTCCTCTCTTTCAGGTGAGGTGTAACACGCCGCACCACAGAGCGGACAGGTTGTGAGCTTCCAGTCAGGGTGGTGCACCATAACATCCCCGGCATCCAGACTGGATGCGCGGGGCAGGCACAGATAGGCAGTGTGCCTGGAATCGTCCAAGTAGCGTGATGTATTGTTTTCCATCAGCATACCTCGTCATAGATAACGGACCCTGACATGATCAGGCAAGGAATGGGGTGGGTATGGCTGCTTTCGAAATGCAGCTCTCCGCATTCTACTGCCGGATCTTTTCGTTTAATGGCATCTTTAATGTGCTTTCGCAGGGAACCGGTAATGGCAAGGTGGATCGTGTACAACTCACCATGATAATGACTGGTAAAGATCTGCTCATTGTTGCAGGCAGTAAGATCACCAGCGCAGCTTTCTTTCGTTTCGCCGGAAAATACCGCAAGGCATTTAGCATCTTTCGGCAGGAAGCAGAAGCTACCCATCACACCGTTATCAAAGGCAACGTCTACGGTGAATGGGTCTTTAGGGATAGAGCGATTAGATCTTTTTTCAAGAAGAATCGTCAGTTCGTGCGGGGTCGTGGTAGCCTCTGTCAAGGTGTATTCGGCAACGTCGTACATGGACAAAAGACTATCCATGTTTGTTCCGGCAGGATAGCCAAGGTAGGCTTCTGTCAGGATCGGACCATCAAGTTTAGGCATATTTTTGATAATGCAGGAAAACTCCTCCTGCGTCCAACCGTTCTCCATTTCGCCAAACAGATACCCCAGAGCGTATTCCAGATCCATGTCCAGATCGGGGTATGCGGTTACATCGGCAACCATAACGGCTCCCTTGCAAAGTGAAAGAGCGTTTGGTACTACGGTAGTATCGATGTTTACGGTATAGCCTTCGGGATAAGGTTTGGGGATAGGATACTGGATGTTTGTCTGTGTTTTGCAGAGCTTTAGCAATTCGGTGGTGATTTCGGTCTGTGTCATGTTTGTTCTCCTCCTTGTGTGTTGTTAGAAAATTGTTGTGATCAGTAAAGCCATAAGGACTATACTGAGCAGCCAATCTGCGAACCCTCCTGAACGAAGATTGGCTATATGGAACCGTTTGGAAGCAAACGGAAACAACAGAGGTATACCGCTGGGGTTGAGCATATCCAGCAATAGATGCGTTGCAATGCCGATCGTGGCAGCCGTTATAAGAATTAGGTGATTGGGGAACTGAATGGCTAGGAACAGGTAAGCTAAGAGATAGAGCAAAGGTGCGTGAAATAGTGTGCGATGTCCAAACAGGCTTGCTGGAATGGAAAGCAACGGAATACGTCGTCCCAGCATAGAAGTCGGTTTATCAATGTCCGGGAGAAGTGCTGCGGTTGCTGCAACAATTGGGATTATGGTTGCCTGTGTTCCAGATTGTTGCAGATGCGATGCAAATACAACTCCGGCGAGATAACCAACAGCCAGATGTGTTGTTCCTTTCATGTTTCGTGGCATCTCCTTTTGGAAAATAAAATAGCCGTACATCCCTGGATTGGATGTACGGCTATAATTCTTTGTTGGTTATTGGCTAAAAAGATTGTTCAGTTTTGCAACAGCATCGAGCTGTACTTGATTCTGGACGTGTAGGTAATGGCGGGTTTGGTTTTCTTTCGAGTGTCCGGCAAGAGTGCGGATTACGTCAATATTTGCTCCTGAGTGTTGCAGTTGGGAGATATAAGTGTGGCGACAACAATGGGGAGATAGCTTTCGGACCCCGGCGGCTTCAAGGTAATGATAGTAGATTTTACGGTAAGCCTTGGGATTATAGGGCTGATCTGTATGGTATCCACTTACAAGGTATTTGCCTGTAACGCCATTACGGAGTGATAGAGCATATTCCTGGGCGATCCTTGGCAATGGGATGTCACGGTAGCTTGATATGCTTTTTGGGGGACCCACCGATGGTTTGCCATGGAACAACTTGACTGCTTGCCGTATGTGGATAACCGTGCCAGTGTCGTTAATATGTACGGGTTCCAATGCCAGTAGCTCCTGTGATCTCATGCCGGAGCATAAAAGTAGGATGATCGAGCATCCTATCTTGTTTTTCGGAAGGTTGGCAAAGAGCTGCCTGATTTCAGTCAACGTAAAAGCATCCTTTTGATTGTCTTGTTCGAAAGGATTTTGGAATACTGTTTTTCCGTGAATAGAATCTGCCAAATACACAGGATTCTTGTCAATGAGGTCGAAGCTCTCGGCTTTTTTCATAATTCTTCCAGCAATCGAACGTAGTTTGGCTATGCTGGATTGGCTCAGTCCGCATTTCATGGCAGCTCTGAGGTATTCCTCGATGTGGTATGGAGTAATTTCAGCAAGCGTCATGGAACCAAACGTTGACTTGAGCTTTTCAACAGAATAGTAATCATTTTCGGCTGTCGATTGTTGCACGTGGTTCTTGTGCTCATTGTACCAAAAGTCAGCCATTTCGCCAAATGTATCTACTGTAAGGATCTTTGGGTCAAATGTTACGATTACAGGTTTTTTCTCCATCATTATTACCTCCGTTTTCCATGAAATAGGAAAACATTATATCATGCAATCATTGTTTAATCAAATATTACCTATTTAGTGATCATTTTAGGTAGGAGAACGGAGATAACTTGACAATTGTATCATGTTGTGCTAGACTACTATCAGTGCTCATGTGGAGCCTCCCCAGACCATGGGGTTCAAGAGGCCTCGAGTTCGAATCTCGACACTCGGACCAAACAGGATTGACGGTTTTTTTCCGTGTGTTCTGTGTTTGTTGTTCTGAACGGCAACAAGGATCTGGCTTTGGTATTGTTACAGCAGTACCAAAGCCTTTTTCTTTTTTCACAAAACACACGGGTTAAACCGCCACTACCTATTTACCCCCGGTAATTAGTAGTGCGATCCAATCCGTTACGATACCCGATTTAGGTTCGCCTTCCGGCTTTCCAGAACAGGGCATCTCTATATTTTGTTTTCAAGGTGCAGTAAATAGGCTGGTATATCCTACTCGTTTTTGATTTTATCGTATACAGATATATTTGTCAAGGTTTTCTACTTGTGATAGATATTTTAACAGGTTGTTATTGGTGCGTGGGCTGTTTCAGTACAGCCCACATTTTTTTGCAAGTTGATTTAAGAACTTGACGGTTGCGCAGGGTGAGTTGCCATTTAACAGGGATATTTTTTCTCCAATTGGTTTCGTAGCATATCCCCGCCAGTCCGCCAGCCAATGCCGCAATACTTCCTGTTTCACCACCAAGGTTGATAGCCAGCATAATGGTATCTTTGTAGGTGGTGCCGTGAAGAAGGCACCACAAGGCGGCTTCTAAGGTAGATACAACGTATCCGTCGCTGTTAAGATTGCGTTGAAGCCCATTATCCAGTCTGTCGGTGGATATCATATCGTTAGAGTATTCCTGACAGGCATTAAGGATTGCCGTCTTTTTTGCTTCGCCAGCTATGAGCCGTTTGGCAATCGCAACGTAGAGCTGGCAGATAGCGGTGGATGTGGGATCTGCGTGGGTGATGTGTGCAACGGATTGTATTTCGGCATCTGATGCGTCCATAAAAGCCAGAGGGAGCATTCGCATCAGTGCGCCGCTGCCATTATCTAGTTTACTGGGAGAGAATTGCCCGGATTTTTCGTAGGATGATATTGCGATCCTTGTTGACGTACTTACGTCAAAGATGTTACCATCAGCGGAGTAGGTGCCGGAAAATAGCCATTGAGCAAAGTGCTCCATCATATCCTTTGGATTGATTTCTTTACATTTTGCAATGCTGGCAATAGTCGCCAGGGTGAGCGAAGTGTCGTCAGACCATGTTCCAGGCGGCAAATTATATGTTCCGTATCCTTCCATTTTTTTCTTTGCATGGTAGCTGCCACGTTTCTTTGCTTCGTAGGGTACTCCCATGGCGTCGCCTATGGCGAATCCAAGTATCGCATTGGTGAAAGTTTGGGCAAGGCGGTGCGGTTGCTTGTGTTCGGTTAGAAAGTTCATTAAATAGGATCACTCCTCATTTTTCACAGTTGTATAAGCCTTCGGTATGCCGCTTTTTCTTGTCAGCGTTGCTTCGCACTCCCGGAAAGATTGTTTGATTCTTTAATCCGGAATGACATGACATAGTTGAGAATCAGGAAATCTGCATCAGTGAGCAGCCAGCATTCATAAAGAAGCATGGCGATTATAGTGGGATTCAGCAGCATATATGCTGTTGCTTTCATAGTGCACAAAAGCCATAAAGACTGCACTATGCAGATAAAGGCAGAAATGAAAAGAAATACAGGGAGAAGGAAATATATCGGTTGCCTTCTACCCCATAAGTAAATAGACTTCCAATGTTTTTGCCTTCTGCCGCTGCGGATAATTTGCTGGAAATACAGGTCGAGTTCTTTTTTTACCGGGTCGTTCGGTTCTTTGAAGATATGCTTTGAAACCAGTCGCAGAGACAGTCTTCCAAATGGGTTTCTGGCATTGTACCACAGCCAACATACAGCGATGCCATTGAGAATCAGGAAGGACAGAGTAAAACCATACATGACGGTCAGTACGGACTTTAGTTGCTCCTGAACCTCGGTATTGCCATTGATGTAAGCGGTCAAATTCAGGCTCCCGTATAATGAAACATAGGAGAGAAAGGTGAGGAAGATAGTGGTGAGCGGGACGACCAGCAGAAATAGCTGGACACGTTCTACAAATGAATGAAGCAACGGAATGTTTTTGGGTAAGGTAAGGTTTTTCATAGTTGTCCTCCTGGTTTTTGGGAATTAAACGTAAGGCATGAAGTCGTCGCTGTCAGCTTCGTAAAACATTTTTGCTTCCGCTGTCATGTGGGCTTCTGCTGCATATTGGTGCCAGTTCTTTTTTTGCAAAAAGGTAAAGAATATAGTCAGCGGTAATGCAATTGCGAGAATACAGTGCAGGACATCGAAGAAGAACAGCGTCGGCTCCGTTTTGCTGTGAAAGTTGCAGTGCAACAGGAAGAACGCAATGATGATTACACAGGAAAGCACAATGCCTCCACAAAATGCGATCATAGACCGTTTTGCGCTTCGCTTGATCTCAAGGACCTGCGGATCGTGGCGATTTAACCAGTCCGTGATAACGGAATACCGTATACCTGTTTCGCATTTGGGGCATCTGCTTATAGTGACGGGAACTTTTGTATTGCAGTTCCTACAAGTGATTTCGTGATCCCAATGTGGAGTGCGACAGATATCGCAGTATAAGGATTGCTTATGGTTCTTCCTACCACATCTTGGGCATGACCACTTTTCTTTTCTGCCTTCTTCTGGGTCTTTGTCAGTGGTTTTGGTTTTTCTAAATACATAGGTGGCACTGGTGCTATCTATGTAGATGTTTTTTTCGTCTGCGTGGATTGATGTGATCTCCTCCCTCAATATCTCCTCGCCAGTTGCGTTAAAAAGAACGAACGTCTTTTTTCTGCTTTCTTCTGTGCCATACAGACTTAGACTTCCGGTGGTGTTGATCGGGGGGAATGCTGCCTTCGTTTTGCGTGAGTGCTTTTTCAGTGCGATCAACTCTATTGTGACGATGTTGGCAATCTGCTTTTGTTTTGTCATGGCGTGTGTGCTTTTCTGTGATCCAAACAGATTAGAAAAGCCTCCTCCCTTTTAGGTTTGTTTTTGGCTCCACGGTTTCCTCCTTCGGCTACCGGGTGGCTAGGAATCGGGTGGTGGTTGTGTCCTTCGGCGCTTGTGGTAATCGGTCTATTTTTTCCTGTTTTTTTCTCACAGAAATTCTGCGTCCGGGAAAAGTTGGCGAAGGTATTTCACTTGTTCCGGGTAACACATGACAAAAAACTTCTGTCCACTTTTGTAATACTTCCAGATCTTATAGAGCTTGTCATAACACATGAAGTGGGCAACGTGGACAGGTGTGCTTTCGTAGGACAGTTGGAACAGGGGGTCGTTTGTGCGTCTTAAATTGGGGTTCACTTCCGTCAGCCGGTAAACCAATTCGGTTTCACATTCGATTGGACTTGCAACCATGAGCTTTCGTAATTGAGCTGTTCCAGAGTTGTTGATAGGTACAATACTCATGGTGTCGAACACACCGTTCGTCGGATTCATTACGGGCTTGTGCCCCATCTTCTTTCCAATGTTTGTGAAAAGGGTTTTGAATTGCTTCACCGACGGACAAAAAATAATTGCGTTTCTGATCTCTCGTTTCGCTCCAAAAATAGGGTATTCTTCGTTGAGAATTTCCAAATTATATTGCGCTGTCAGGCAGGTGTTTTCTTCTCTTTTTTCATTCAGCGGAGTGTGGTGAGGGCGTGTGTGGTATACGAGATAATTGTGCTTTAGTCCTATTGCTACGCCGGTAAGATTGTATCTTATGACGTTGGCTGCGGAGGTCAATTCTTCGGTGTCAATGGATGCGGCAGAGCTGTTTGCAAAGCCTGGAAACTCGGTTGTCGCATAAAACGTGGGCACCTGTTCCCACGGTAGGGTTTGGTTGCCGAAGGTAAGTCCGTCCTGCATTTTTGCCCAGGGATAAGAGAACAGGAAGGATTCTTCCATGCTGTCATACCAGTGCGTTAAAGTGTTGTTGCAGTGGTCATAGAATGACTTCATGTTAGTGGCGGATTCATTGAGTTCCGGCTGTTTGTCAGCAATACAAATTGGGCGACGATCCAAATTTGTGAGAAAACCGTTGGCTCGAAACATGGTGTTGATATTGGATATTTTCCATGCTCTGTATTGCTGGTGTCCATTGCTGCCTTGTGATACGAAGTCCACAGCGGAAGCCGGTACGTCCCCATACGCCATAAGGGTCGCATCCCCACGGGCGATGGTGCGCATAAGCATCTTGATAAACTGAGGGTGGCTATTGCCGGAACGTTCTTTTGTTTCTTGGAGCATGAAGTGGGTATCAATGATACCCTTCATTGCGTATTCAGCCGCAGCACGATATCCCATGCCGGAGTTGACACAGGCAGTAATACGATCATGCTCTGTCTTTTCTGTACAACTTCCGGTAAGAAGATTGTAACCCTGCTCTGTGATTCGGAGTTGCTGAAAAACCTCCCAGTTGTCCTTGCCGTATTTTCGTTTAACTTCTTCTATGTATCCCTGCTCTATCAGTGTCTTGATATGAGCATTGGCATATTGCCACTGACGGCTGCATATCAACTCTCTATCAGCCATAGCCAGTTGCGGATCATACTCTACCCATGCCATAGGGTCGTTTAAGATAGAGGTGCAAAGGGCTTGCCTGCTGGTGAAGCCAAAGGGCAAAAACGGAACAAATTGACTGATTTTGAATTTTTCTTTCCCCATCATCAACTCTCCTTTCTCATTGCTGGTCTTAACAGGGGTTTCGTGCCACTAAAAAACACCCTCGTAATCGTGTTTTTTGCGGTTTTGAGATTTTGCGGGTTTTGGATTTGTTTTTTTGCAAATAAAAGCTGTTGTGCAGTTTTGCGGCAGTAATGGGAATTTTTCAGCCAAGAAAAAAACCTTGAAAATGATGTCTATTTTTTGAGATCATCCACAAGAGGGTTTTTTCCCATCTGCAAGAGGGTTTTTCTTCATCTGCAAGAGGGTTATATATTCATGCGCAAGGCATTTCAGCCCTTTTTTCTCAGTCTCGCCATTCCGGGATTTTGGTAAATTCCGAACTTTTTGGCGTAATTGTAATGTATGTGCCGCTGGGCAGTTTGTCGGTGAAAACAGTGCGTTTAACGAGGTCCATTGTGGCGGGGGAATCCGATAAACGCATTGCTGAACAGATCAGGTCGATGGTTCTTTTGTAGAGGTAGTTATCGTTGTCGCAGGGCATCCAATGTACAGACTTGGGGTAAACGTGGCAGAACTCCATGGTAACGTGTCCCCATTTGGGATAGTTGTAAACGGTGTAAATTTTGGAAGTCAAGGCTATGTTCACCAAGTCGTGTTTGTAAGAACGTTGGGGTAAATGGGGCATACGAAACATCACACGATCTTCGTGTACATGGATCTGTATGCTGCAAACGCCCTCCTCCTCTGTATCGGCAAGATGCTTTCCAAAAGACGTATAACGTTGGCGGGAGTTTGAGGAGTATTCGTAAAGCAACAGTTCCAGCTTATAAAGAGCATTTGCGAGGGAACGTGCGTAGGTGACATGAAGCGGTTGATGCCCTGGGATGTTGGAGTGGCGTTCCTTTTTTCGCGCTTCTTGAGTTAAGGAGAGAATGCGCTTCAATCGCAACTCGATGTTTTCAAGGGTGGCTGTGATCTGTGGATCAAAGAGGTTTTTGAAGTCTTGGCTAAGATCCAGATTTTCTTCTTTTAAGGCGGAAGGAGGACTGGGTTCATAATCTTCCGGCGTTGTGTTCAAGTCTGTGAGCTGCTGCATACATCCTCCTTGTTGTGTAGTAAATTTGGGAAACTGCGAGTTCAGAATTTGCTTGAAGGTTGTGTGGAAAAGGGATTTGGTTAAAACGATGGGTGGACATTTCACCTTGCTGTGCGGACCAAAGCAGTGGAGCGAGGGTTTGGTTTTGTTTTCTATAAATCTACAAATGTAGATATCTACAAATGTGCAAATCTACAAACGTGGAAATCTACAAATGTAGAAATCTACAAATGTAGGAATCTACATTTCTACAAATCTACAAATCTACTTTTCTACAAATCTACATTTCTACAAATCTACATTTCTACAAATCTACATTTCTACAAATCTACAAATGTAGAAAGCTGCATTTCATGGAGCAAATCGCCCCCTCCCCCATCGTTGGGAAGGGGGTTTGGATTTACTCCTCGAAGTCATACATTTGGACGAATCCAGACGGGGTGATGGTTGCGAACATTTTCCAGCCAAGGTGTTCGATGGAGCGGAACATTGCTTCGTCTTTAACCACAGCGATATGGTTAAAGGGGTCCTCAAGGTGATTCGGCAATTGCTGCTTCCGGTACATGGAAAGCAGAGCTGACTTTGCGTTGATATTATATTCGTTAAATACCACGACATCATAGAGGTTCATGTTATGTTCAATAAACATCAGATCCGTGGGAAATTCACCCAGGGAGAACCATGTAATATCCTTGGAAGTCAGTTCGCACATCACATCAATTGCTCTTAACGTGTCGGTATAATCTGCAACGGTAGTGAGCAATTTTCTCTGGCAGCATAGAATGCCGGGGGCGATTGTAAAAACTCTGCTTTTCACAATCATATTTTGCAATTCGGATTTGATTGCCGCTGCGGGTTCCTTGCGAAAGAACTTATAGATCTGCGATTCGTTCACAACTCTAAGATTTGAAATAAATGAATAGATTTGTTCTGCAAGCGTTAATTCCAGCATTTTATCGTTCTCCTTTCTATTCTGCATCTGTCCGAATCAATTTGTGGACCATTGGGCTTGCGGTTACTTTTACTTCCACATGATTTCGGTTAATGACCATAACTCCCTCGCCACGGTTATAGTTAAGCAAGCGAGTTTCCTCCATCTTGCTCAAACCCAATTCTTTACCGAGGGTTTCTGCTTCCGCAGGATAGTCCTGTTTCAATGCGATTTTGAACTTACAGTTGGCGAGAATACCTTTTCCGTAGGAACCGCCCTTTTGAGCGAAGTAGTCATTGGTGTCTTGCGTTGCGACCATCAGGCAGCAGTTGTACGAACGAACGGTTTTTGCCTGCGTTAAAACAAACTGAGCCGCATCAGCAGAACCGGCTTCACCGATCATTCGGCTCAACTCGTCGATGATGATTGCTTTTCGTTGAGTGCGGTCTGCACGAATTACGTCGTAAACATAGTCGTTTGCGATGAATATAGCCATCGGCATCAGTTCGTCTGGCATGGATGATACGTCGATAACAATATAGGGGTTATCAAGATTTACGTTTGTTTGGCGGCTGAAACTCTTGGCGGAACCTTCTACGAAACGGTGAAGTGAATCACGGATGCCTTTGGAGCCGGAAATGGATTGCAACGTTTCGTACAGGTCACGAAGAACGGGCATTTGACGATATCGATTGGGATACTGAGGGTCAAACAGGGATTTGTTGCGGAAGGTGATGCCGAATTTCTTGTAAGTGGCGATCAGACCTTCATCAAGGATTTGTCTTTCGCTGGAACTCATATCAGGCATCAGGATTTTGAAAAACGTGTGGAGCTGGTTTATTTTTGCGACAAGAATAGAATTGGCAGTGTCGTCTGCGCCGTTATGTGAATAGCTTTTGTTGGTCTGCTTGTATTGGCGGATCTCCATTACGTTGATGTTATGGGGCGATCCGGGAGCCAGAGAAATATACGCTCCTCCAATGGATGTACAGGCAGGTTGGTATTCATGTCCTTTAAGGGGTGCGATTATAACCACTCTTGTCTGTGATTCTCTTAACAGCAAAGCAATGGTTTCGATGGCATACGTTTTGCCGGAGCCTGTGCCGCCGAACAACGCCATGTTGCCGTTGCTGTATTGGTATCGGTTGAAGAAGTTGAGGAAAATAGGACTACCATTGGCGAGGTTTCTGGCGAATCGGATTCCGCCGTAGTCGTTGATCTCGTAGGAGGTGAAGGGGTATGCAGCGCCGAAGTCACCGGAAAGAATGTTTCGCTTTGCGTAGCGGGTAACGTTTTTGTGGGGCATATTTATGGGCAGAGAGGAAAGAAATGCGAGATCATGGTTGCCGTGAAGTGCCCGGAGGTCAAGCCCCCTCTGTGCAAGATGGTTTTGCACCAGGGAGAATCGTTCACGCAGCACCTTTGGGTCGTTGGCGGTAACAGTGACCATCATGGAGAAATAGAGCAATTCCTGTCCGCTGGTCAATCCCTGGCGGATATATTGTTCGGATTCGTATTTATTTTCCAAAGCGAAGCGGTCTGCGGCTGTATTACTGGAATGAGCGAGATTGGATTGTGTGATCTGCATGGAATAGGTCAGCTTTGTTGAAATGGCTTTTGCGTTTTCTTGTTCCACCCAGATATCGATGTCGATGCCTTCGCCCAGATTAACCAATGTAGTGACCCAGCCTGCGATACAGGTTGTTGGGTAGGAATCTCTATGGATGTAACCGAAGCAGCTATAACGACCATCTACGTTGATGTAAGAAAAGCCGGAGGGATCAATGCGTCTGGGAACGAGGAAGTCGTTGATGGGAATGTATTGGTTTTCTTTCAGGGAGCCTTCGATCAGCCGTGCCAGAACGGTATCCTGCACCCGATCATCAAAGGATTTTTGTTCGGCTTCCGCCCTGCACATTACGTTGTACAGGATATCCATGATATGCGAGGAATCTCCGATTTCGGTCAGAAGCTCGTTGTTGCAGGGAGCCGACGAAAGCTGTGAGGATACCTGATATGCTTTGAGCTGTAAGGACTGACGTATTTCCTCCCACTTTTCACGGCGCAAGCCGGGAGGTGCCTCGTATTCGAAGGAAATGAAAAACCGTCTGGAAACGCCAATGTAGGATTCTTGTTTGATCTGATGCGCATAGTCCATTTGCATGGCTTTGCACTGAGGGTTGGTTTCAATTTCCATGCTGCTTTTGATATCAGCAAGATGTCCTTCAACATCTGCTCTGCGGGAAAGGATTTTGATTTGAAATTTTTTGGGAAAGGTTTTGATGATCGAACCGAAGGTTATCGCAATGGAATCTTGTTCTTCCTGGGGTAAAAGTCCGAAGTTGATGGGCGCAAACTCAAGGATTTGTACAAAGCCGCCATCTTTTCGTAATATGATCCCATCTTTGATGTCCTTGACCGGAGACCATTTTTGGGTGCTGTCAATTTGAATCAGTTTTTTCTTGTTCTTTTTCCGGGAGGTCATATCTACACCTCAATTCAGTACGATTTGTTCAATGATGCTTTCAGCATCAAGCGATATGCTGGTGGGAGTGGTAGCTTCAAACTGTTCGGCAGCATTATTTTGCGCTGCCGGGGATGCCTGGGGCTGTGTATTTGCTTTCGTCGTTTGTTCTTCTCTGGCTAGTTCCTCTTTGGCTTGCTCCGCATAACGCAGGGCTTCCAGTTCGGGGTCTGGCGTAAACTCGAAGGTAACGCCTTCGATGTATTCGTTCTTTTCTTCTGTGAAACGAGCCTTGATGGTGTCTGCCACATCTGCAACCATATCACGCAGTGCAGGAGTATCAAGCGCAACGTCTGCTGCGGACTGCGTAAATGTTTCGCCGTGATTGTTATACAGGAATGGCTTTTTCTTACGTTTTCGCCAATGGATGAAGTCCAGAACAAAAGTGGATAGAGGAACACCACGCACACCAATTAGTCCGGCGACCCCAAACAAGCCAGCTAAAAGAATGAAAAGAGACAGTTTGCCATAGCCTTTAACTGGGATCAGGCAGGCGATCACAATGCCAAGCAATGCCATGAGTACAGCATCTATGGCGTTACGGACAGCTACTTGTCCGTTGAGGATGTAGCCGCTGTCCTTGAAGTTATAGGGGATTTTATAGTGATTCATAAAAATGTCCTCCAAAAACAGCCTTCCGTTGCCGGAAGGCTGCTTCTCGATATGCAACGTCCTCCGATGCTATCGACATAGATTGAATTGGTTTGATCAGAATGAATGCGTATACTGGGGCTTGCTCACTACCCGCAGGATCTTTCCATGAGCAATACCGGAGTTCGGGAACTTGCCGGAAACTTCAAAAATGACCTTCGTGCCGGAGCAGATGTTTTTCAGAATACCTGGCTTAATATCCACACAGGTAGCGGGGAACATTGCTTCCTCGACAAACAAGTGTGCTCTTATGCCATCGCCCTGATGGTTTGCGTGAATGGAAACAACGGTTGCGCAGTAACGGGAGCCGGGACGAACCAGCTTTAAGTTCTCCTGATATTCACGGATAAGGATAGGCTTGGCGGAAAGAAAGAGCTTGGGGATATCAGCGTCAAGGTTCATTTTCATAATCCGCATACGAATGACCTGACCGGGAGTGAAGTGGTCTTTCAGGTTTTCGTGAAATTGGAAACTCAAGTCGGTGTTGCGCACCTTCTTGTCAATGCCGCAGGTCGTTATATATACGGCGTAGGGACCGACGGACAAAATGGTGGCATCAACATCGGTTCCTTCCTGAATCTCATATACCCGGCTGGGTCCAAAATACATTTTGCGCTCCTTTTTGAGACCGGCGACACGGGAGCCGACACAGACAGCGGTGCCGGATTCAGAATCGATCTGCATGGAGGTAATGATGTAGGAGACCTGTGCGCCGATTGCATTGGTGAGAATATTTTTTTTGCTGACGAGAGCTTTGTGAGTGTTTGCGTTCCCAATGTCGGCAGGCTGGATCATCAGAGCTTCTTCGTAGGGGATGAAGATTTTCACGTTGTCGTCATAAATGACCCAGAAGGCATTACCGAGCTTTTCGTCGATATCCGCAGAACCCACAATTCCGGTCATAAGGGTTTCCTGACGGCGGGCTGTGTCATACTGGGCAAGTCGGGCGAGTTTTGCTTGCTTTTTTTCGTTTTCGTCCTCTCTGCGTTTTGCTTCAAGAGTGATCTGCTGTCTGCTTTTGGAAGGATTGCTGGATGAAGCCGTAATAATGACGGTATCTTCTGTTTTGTTTTCAATGTTACTCACAGTTATGAACTCCTTTCGTTTAGTGATGTCAAACATCCCACTTGAATGCTCCGGTTATGTGGAACACTCAAGTCGTATGTTTGTGTGAGGCTTTGGGTGAGCCTGTGACGGAAGAATTTTGGAGGTATGTCCCGGCATGGATTACCGCCGTTTCTTTGTGCATAATGGCGGCGTTGCCCTTCTGCGCCAGAACTTCTGCCTGTTGGCTTCACCAGTGCCGTACAAACTCTTTTTGTGGCGAACTTGGGTAAATCTGCATCTTTGGTTTTCTTCGCTCACAAGGTCGCTGAGAGCTTTACAGGTACAGCTTGGATGAACACGGAGGGTGGCATCACCCTCCGGCTCACCACAAGAAAGGAAGATAAGGGAAAGTAGCAATATCAGGCGGATATACCGCATTGGGGGTGGGAGGGGCTGCCCCCCTCCCGAAAGAAAGATGCAAACCACTGCAAGGCAGTGTGGTGGAACCGGCGGGGATCGAACCCGCTTCTTCGGTGTTCGGAAAATAGAAGTCGAAAGTTTCCCGGATCTACGGAGAAAGCAAGATAGATAGCTTAGTCGTGCCGTATGACCGAAGGTTTTACCGGATAAACT
>JAEIGA010000501.1_pt1 | contig 58115 bp, 77 predicted proteins | sample 9270691 | NCBI WGS metagenome assembly JAEIGA01 (sample SAMN17057246, study PRJNA624740) | gut metagenome | biome: biome; isolation source: fecal sample | host: Bos grunniens | place: China: Xizang | collected 2019 | reverse complement strand
TAGCTGCTGAGCGATTGCCAGTGTTTGTAGCTGCTGACTGAAAGCCAGTGTTTGTAGCTGCTGAGTAATCGCCAGTGTTTGTAGCTGCTGAGTAATCGCCAGTGTTTGTAGCTGCTGACTGAAAGCCAGTGTTTGTAGCTGCTGACTGAAAGCCAGTGTTTGATTCTTTTGAATTTTTGAAGTCTACGCGATCCATAATAAATTTAACGCCGGCTTCTATTAATCCACTCAATTTAATCTCAGCACCTACGGTAATCTTTTTACCTACGACTTTACTATCTTGGGGGTGTCTTTTCTTAGACACATATTCAAGTTCGCATTCGCAATATCTAGCATCCGCAGGCGGATAATATGAAAATACATCTAAGGGGTTTTCGCATGCGTGAAATCCGGTCTCACACAGTACCGCTTTGTCTGTTTTATACGTTTTACCTAATTCATATTGAAAATCTCTACACTTGAGGTCCTTATCAAATCCTTTGTAAACTTTCATAAATATTTCTCCTAAAATAATACTTGTGGTCAAAAACCCACTTTTATACGTTATACTTTTATATATATTAAATTTTTTCCTCACAATTAATTAAGAAAAAAAGTGGCCATTTGGCCAGAAAACACATTTTTTACCCAAAAACCATCAAAAAACGGCATTTTTATACCATTTTCGGCCGTATTTAGCCAATTTTTAGGCATTTTTGCACGATTTTTGTGGCCAAATATTTTTTCAAAAGTGGCCAATTGGTCAAAAAAAAGTGGCCAAAAACCCGATTTTTACACAAACCGAATCACACAAACCCAAATAAAAGTGACCAATGGACAACTTTAATGGCCAAAAGTGACCACGGAATTTCACAATTTTTTGCGTCCGTAGCCACCTTAGCCACCCATGACCACTCAATAAGCCACCCTTAACCTTCAATTGAAAACCCCTCAAAACTCAAAAGAGAGCTGCTCACCAATATCGGGGACAAAATACATAGATGCCTCCGGTACTCGAGCCTGCTCTCTCGTTTCATTTTTCGAACTATTAGTAGGTTTGTCAAACTTCCCTTTTTCGAGGAACGAATAATATACGGCTATCACTTGGTTATCAGCCATCAGTCTTACTCGTTCTTTCCATGTCGGATTATCATACACTTCACTTATGATATGCCGCATCCGGTTAACAGACGGTGTAGCCATACATATCCTCCTACTAATATTCGTAACTATCAATCTTTTTAGGTCGCTGAGTTTTCTTTGACTCTTGTTCTTTTTGCCAGTTACGCATACATGTATAAGAACACACCAATTCTTTGTCGTGTCCAGTACCGATCTTGTATACATGCTCAACCGCCGCTGCAAACTTTTTTCCACACACCGGACATACATTTAAATCGTGTAGCCACCAGGAATCTTCTTTCCAACCCATGATGATAATCTCCTTTATACAGTCTTATAAAATTCTATTTTACTAATATCAACTTCGACATAAGAAGCGCGAATAGCTCCATCGGCTGTGTTTGTGACAACACATTTATAAAATTTATGACGAATTTCTTTAGCCGAAAAGGTTTCATAAACGTACGGAACCGTCACATACGATGCGGTGCTTGTGTGAAACTCCACAACATCCGTACCATGCCTAACTGCCGATAATATACTTTCAACATGACCATCTGAAAATTCAACAGCTCCAAATGCTTTTCTAGTAACCATAATTATTTCTCCTCTTCAACTTTACAATTATCGTTATCTACATCATCATCCGTAAAGGTTTTGATAGTAGATGCTATTACTAAACCGGCAAAACATAAAATTAGTAATCCGGATATTAAACATGCTCCGACTAATAATATGATGCCGAGCAAAATACATAAATTCCAAAATAAACTAGTAAACATAAATATTACTCCTTGTATGGTAGTTTAAAATGAGTATTTGATTTATCGTCTATGTATATATCTGCATATATTTTTCGTGTGTCGCCGCCCATGTGTTCTATAATCTCAGGAAGATTTTCATTGATAGCGTCAAACTCCAATCCATGCTCTTTACAGAACTCAACAGCCTGGTCTAAATATTCACCAGACCGGCAAGTCCATAATATAACCTTTACACCTAGCCACCTCATCCAAATAAGGTAAACTATTAAACCGATATTAGGCTTTCCTATGCCCGGCCATTCGTTCGTAGACAACGTCCCATCGAAATCCACAGCGATTATCTTAAACTTTGGTTTTTTCGATACATCAATTTTTGGCCATTCCTTACTAGGACTATGTACTTTAAATATCTTTTTCAGAAACTTGATCATGATTTTTCTCCTTTAACAAATCGTAGTCGTGATGGCATATGACACGGAAGCGGTTGTTTAATTGCTAGAACATGAGTCCGTCCCATAACCTCGACATCGCCATCGCTGGCTCGACGATCCGTAAATGCAATGTAGCCGAATTCGAGCATGATCTCTGCAAGCTTATGTGCGATTTCTTTTTCTATGGATTCGGCATATTTTTCACTGTAATGATCCGGGTTTACATATACAGATGTATGAACGCATTCGTGCTTCCAATAATCTTTTATAGCACCAACATTACTCGCAACATCATCGAAAGTAATACCGCCGAGTTTATGTATAATTGCGCTACGTAATTTTTTCATCCCGACTCACCTCTTTTTGATCAATCGTAAATTATCCGGTAACCACCAACCTTTAATAAGATACTTGGCTATCAGATTCATAGCGTGCCTGTAGTTTTTATACTTTATTCGCTCATTCTTACCGTGTAACATCAAATACTTAACACGAGCACTCGGACAATATGTGTATGCATAATCCCACAACCCAACAAGTTTGAGCATCGTTATACGAGGGATACTGCACGTACATGTCAACTCGCCGGAATCCGAAAGAGATATAGTTTTGTTATCTCGAAAGTAATCATCTACGTCGGACAAATCAAGATCCGGTATGCCGTCATTTGCTATATCCACACCGTTAACATAGATCGTTCCGTTTTCTATCTTAATTTCATTCTTAGGTGGCATCTTTCTTCTCCTTTTCGTACTTGGTAAATCGAACATCATAATTCAACACCTTCTTACTTCTTGACGATTTTGATCTCTTTACCGAGAGCTTTACAAACCTCTTCGAGAGTCATTTCTTCGACCTCTTTACGTTCGTAGACAAGCCTGCCCAAACCACGATCAAATGCTGAAAAGCAACAATCACAAGGCTCCTGGGGTCTGCGAACAGCCACAATATCAAACTGAGAATTACCATCTCCGTCCGTAATGTAATGTCTCAAATCGTCGGCGATGTCTGACATCGCATTGTATAATCTGGGGGTTATAACTGTACCAGTATCCACACAAACAATTTCAACGCTGCCGTTTCTTCTTTTAATAACATCACCGTTCTTAAGGTCTTTTTTAGTAAATTCTTTTTTCATAGTAAAATCGCTCCAATCAAAATCTTCAAAGTTTAGAATAGTATAATTGTCTTTTTTAAAACATGATTCTTCAGAATGCGTGACGCCGTTCACATTAAAACACATGTGGTCTTTGTTATTCATAAAGTTAAAACTACCATAGACCCTATAATCTCTACCGGCATGAAAGCGAATATAACGATTAAACACCTCGGCTTGTTCCTTAGTTTCACAGCGCATAGCGTATTTACCATTCGTATAATAGGTGTGGTTAAACTTCGGTTTCTCAACGAGCATCAATTCTTCAGTCAACCATACATATCGCTCATCTTCCTTAAATATATAACCTAGATCGCCGCACAAATTGTGTCGGATGGCCTTTATGGTGTATGTATTACCAATATATTTTCTGATGAAAGGCGCATCAATCACAGGATTAACAACTCTAACCTTAGCCCCATGTTCAAATCTCATAACATCTTTTCTCCTTTATTATTTATCTAAAAATAGTTAATACCTTCATGTCCATACTTAAATCAGACTGGGTGCCGACAGCATAAGCTTTATCGTACTTACCCTCGTCAATAATCAAAACAGCGAACGGTCTGGAATATCCGAGAGCTACTAACTTTTCTTCCTGTTTTTTCTTTTTCTTTTCGAGTTCTCTTGCGGTAATCTCTTGTTTGACATTGCGAAGACCCTCGATAAGAGCTCGTTTTTTATCTTTTTTTGACCATTTGTTAGCATAGGTCTTTTCGAATATTTCATCTACGGTCAGCTCGCTAACGAATTCGATAGATTTAGCCGATAATTTGTCCTCAGTACCGGTAGCGACAAACGATAACCCACCATTCGGATCCAGCACGGACTTAAAGGACGGCATAACAAACATACTTTCTAATGCCCAGTCAGAGCTTATACGGTCGATAGGCTTAGCCATCTTATCCAAATCAGATTTGCGTACCAAAGCTCTAACTTTAAAGAAGCGATTACCATGGCCGATCGAATAATATTTAAACACCTCAATAATACCCAAGCATAAATGGAAACCACTCTTGCATGCTTCTATCTCACTGCCTTCGGGCATTACATAGGTCTTACCGATTTCGTATTGCTGATCACGGCACACCATTTCGCTGTTGGTGCCTTTATAACCGTCAACCCATACCCATTCTTCTTCAATTGCGGAAGCTGACTCGGTTTTGTCCAATTCAACACTAACACTATTGCCTAAACCAGCAGTAAGCCCTTTTACCAAATCAGCGCTAAATAATCTCGAATTTATCATAATAAATTTCTCCTTTACATCTTTTACAAAATATAATTAATATCTGATATATGACACGTGATTTCTATGATTGCGGTTATAACGGATATCTCTCATGAACTCGGGTATGCTTTTATCCATTGTTATACGCAACAGATCGAAAGCTTGTTCTTCGGTGAAACCGGCTTTAATATAATTGTCGTAAATCAGCTTGTATTCCTCGGCCATGTTCAAGCATTCAGCGATCTGCTCGTACTTGATAAGATCCTGCTCTGCTTCGCGAAGTTGCTTGTTTAACTCTTCAATTTCCTGTAATAAATCATTTTTAGTTTTGTTTGCCATAATAAATTTTCTCCTTTACATCTTTTACAAAATAAATTAGAGGCCATCGATCGCGACAGCCTCCGTAAAAACTATTTGCCTAAAAATTTGTATAATCGTCCTTAATTGAATAGTAGAACGGAATAAACTCGGGGGCGAAACCCTGAATATAACCATTCTCGTCTACTCGGATGGTGACGATCCAACCACCCATATGAACAGAAATGCCCTTACCTCTGGTAAACGGTGTCTGTCCCTGGAAGCAACCAGTCTGTAAAGCATGAACATTTCTATAGAATATATATTCTGCTTTATGATAATGGCCAACCGCTAAAATATTCGGCTTCGAGTCCGCTTCCATAGCCTCGATCATTTTTTGGATTTTATAGCTGATAGCGTACGCGGTACCATCCCAAGGATGTCTTAGCTCCAAAGTACAGTTGGGTGTAAGGTGTACAACAGCGCAATCCCTACCCAAATACTTCATGTCTGGTCGGTCTTTTGCTATAGCTCTACCAATATCGTAACCTACGTGTTTGTATAAGCTTGCGTCATGGTTACCAGTGATGAAATGTGTAGTGATACCATCTCGTTTAGGATAATTTCTCACAACATCATCTAATTGACCGTCCGCAGAATGCTCATGCAGCTCATATTCATGCCCAGATCTCATTTTCAAACCATCTGTAATATCACCTGTATGGTATACGTCTTTTATACCTTCCCTGGCGCAAAGATCATAGAACTGGTGCAAATATGTAATTTGTGCGTACTTACTACCAAACTGAGTATCGCCCATAATAGCGAACCGAAGAGTCGTTGTTCCGTCCCACTTACCCTCATAATGCTCGGGTTCTTGGTTTTGAATAGCGACTCGCTTGGGTTCAACTTGGGGTTGGGATCTAGCTTTTTTCTTTTCTCTGTACAGAAATTGACTAACTCGATGATACATGTTGGATAAACCAAACTCTGTTTCAATCATACCAACCAAAGTTTTGAGCTTATATCCCTTAGTGGAATATTCTACTGCTCTGCTTTGCCATGTTTCCATTATTTTTTCCTCCGGTTATAATAAGATTTCTCCTTTCTTATCTAACACACAGAAGTAGTGCGTGTTTATTTGTTGCTGTGGGTAAACACACTTTTTGCAAGAATCATAACTAGCCATACGCCTGTGCCTATAAGCCAGTTGAATGTCAAACCAAAACATACGGTGATTAATTTAACAATCCCGCATGTTAAAAGCCAACTAGCTCCATAAGCCAAGAACAGAAGCAAGAAGTATGCAATAATACCCATACATCCAGCTTCGCCATTCGTTAGTCTTCTCATATGTATCTCTCCTTTACATAAAAATAAGATAGTCCGAAACCAATCTTTTACTTTTTCTCATAATTGATCGGTTTGTGCGAATGAAGGTTTGTCGGATTTTCAAGACATTCGTTGCACGGTTCTTCGTCATTTGCCGTTTTTTCGTGCTTACATGTCTCGCAATATTTGCTGAAATATACTTCTTTATGTCCGTCCATACCGTTCTCCTTTCGTCTTTATGCAAAACTAAAAGGGCACCATCTCGGTCCCCCCTCATAATATTGCGTGTAAATTTCGCGAAAAGAAAAGACCCGATGTTTCCATCGAGCCTAAACTCTTACGGTAAAGTATCCATAATATTACCGTCTACATTAAAATCTAGCCATACGGTATTTTCATACCCTTTTACTGCTGCGACATTAGAAGTATTATAAATGCCCAAATCGACACGGTTGTCCCCGATAGGATTGTTCTCTTTGTAAACCCATCCAACAATCTGTCCGGCTTTTGTCTTAGGTAACCCTAACATTTCATAAGCTTCATTCAGAAACAAAAATCCTCTTTGCTTTAACATATCGCTTAAATATCTTTGCGTTTGTGTCAGAAAGAACAAATTCTGTTCTGGATCCTTACTCCAGTTAACGTTACTTTCGTCAAAACACCGAGCATATACGCTAAATGATTTTGCTTTAGTCACATCCTCGGTTTTGTCGATTTTAACATCCTTAACTTCTCCGTCCTCAACAGTTATGATAATTTTCATTTTCATACCATCGTCTCCTTTATGTATAAAATATTTTTTGGATACTATTCCATAAAGGAGTATGTAAATCACGCGACAACAGCGAATCTATCCGCATTACCAGACCGGACAATGTATCTGCTCTCGCTGAAATTGCGCTTTTCTTTTAGTGCTCTACTAATCGCCAAATCGATACCGCTACGAGATTTTAAATGATAGTAATATAAATCACGGAACGGGGTGTTTAATCGGTCGATTCGTCCAGCGGATTGCTGCATGATTTTGTATGAATAATTTTGTGAGTAAAATACGATCGTATCCGTTCGGGTACAGTTCCATCCCTCTGCTCCGGCGGTGTACTGCACGAGGTAGACCCACTTATCAGATTCGGGGATAGATTCATGCTTATGACCGTTCCACTCAGCGATTGTGACCTCTTCTCCATAATACAACCCTTTCAAAATATCAAGCTCGTAATCAAAGTTATAAAAGACGATGAGTTTTGGATGCTTTTCAAACAGCTCCAATAATGCTACCTGTCTGGCGTCGTCGCTATTAACAATCTTTCGCCACGTATAACAAAGTTCCGCAGCATTAACTATTGGGGCTTTTGTATATGGGTTCCATCGGTTTTTAGTAACATCCTTATATTTCGAAATATCATACTTTACAAACACGTCCTCGTGATGAGCTACGGTTTGTCTTTCAAAATCCATATCGACTAGTAACTCATTACGCTGCCGAATCAATTGACCAGTATTAATATATCTGTCGATCTTAGGATACTTACTAAATCGGCTATATATTACATGTTCTCTAACAAATTCGGTTTTGTTTTTATAAAAACCATTTGCTATGAACACGGGAATATAATCCTGCCAAGTATCACCTGGAGTGGCGGATAATAAAATCCAGTGGTTTTTTCGAGCAATACTGAGAAATGCTTTTACCCAAGCACCACTGCCTACTACACGCTGCTCGTCAAATATAAAGAATGCGCCATGGACATCCTTATATTTTTTAATATTATTCCACGAATCTATAACAACTTTGTGATCATAACACGCCACTTCGGGATTTGTGGTAATAAGAAAGGGTAATAACTCCTCTTCCCACTCCAACGTATCTCGTTTTCTCGCGGTGGTTATAATATAAAGATCTCTCGGTTGTTTCATGCGAACATAGTAATCTGTGCCGAGTATACCGCCCTGCTCCTTGTAATAATAAGCAAGTGAGGTCCGAGATTTCCCAGACCCCACTCCTCCGCACAATATACAGCCATTCTTCATTCGTTGAATAGCGTCGAGTTGGTAATCATATAGCGATATCGCCATATTACATTACTACCTCCTTTGGTGTGCGATTTTACATTACTTCGTGATCATTGTTTACACCGCCAAAAATTTGGTCGGTTGGTACGCTAGTTTCAAGCACTGCATAAAACTCTCTTGGATTTGCCACAAAATCATACGTTGCTGGACAAGAGGCTGTCCCTCTGGTAAACCCTAACTTAATTGTTTCTTCTTCGGTTTCTGGGTCTATATCCACCCAGTCACGCCCCTTGTCGTGTAAAACATAACCATTATTTGGCGTGATTTCATATGCTCTATGTGTCCCATCTACAATTCCTTTCACGACTAATGTGTTTTCGATGGGTGATGGGATAACGGGTTCTTTTATAATAGCCATAATACAAAACTCCTTTTTTTTTACACTGCCCAACCGAGCGTGTATACTACATAATCTTTCCACGTGCCGCCATTTGGTGCGACACTGTCCGCTTCAAGCATTGCCCAACACTCGTTACTGAAATAAACCGAGTAAGAGCCTTCACTTGAAGTTCCAATATATTTTTTAAGACACGAAATTATACTTTTCATACTTGCAACCGATAACGGCGACCATTGAAAATTAATATCAGTGCCGATAACACCCTCGAAGCGAATTTCGTACAAGTTGCGACAACTAGTAAACGTTTCAGAAAATGACTGACTTCCGTTATTCTTTAAAATAATTTTGTCAATTGTTTCTAAGTCCCAACAATTATTAAACGCATACGCTAACGAATCTGCTTTTATGCCGTCTATAACACCAATTTTTGTAATATGGTAAGTTGATGCAAATAAATATGTTATAGAGGTTGCTTTTGACAAATCAAGCTTAACTCCGCATTTTTCGAGTATTTGCACTAAATCACCGTTAATTGACGAATTATAAAACATACATCTTGCAGAAGTTGGCGACATATTATATTTCGGCTTAAAATTTTCAGTTTTCCAACCGTGCCCCGATATTCCGTAGTTGTAGTGCGTTCTTTTCCCGCTCTCTTGGAAATTGTCCCAAAAACGGTCATACTCGGCTTGTTTTCCAGCGTCATAAACCTTATCGATGTTTTGTCTGAGTTTTAATGCTTCTTCTTGGACTGTTCCAGCCATTAGCTATCACCTCCGATTAACGAAGTCGCATAACTATTAAGCGAAGCAAGCACCTCGGCCATATCATCTTCGACCTTAGTGGCAATCTCATTCTTAGCCTCATCGGTCAGCACATAACTTTCAAACATCTTAGTCGTATCGCGGTTGTATTCGGCCTCAACCGTTACCCCGGCAGTATTTGTGAAGAGGGTCATCGTGGGAGAGACCGACTTCACGATGCAAGTGCCATCAGATTCGGGGGTATAGTCCTCACCAATGTATTGCTCATATCCAGTAGCAACCGAGCCAACCTCAACATAAATATCTTCGAATAAACACTCGGTAGTAAGAGGTTCGTTCGGTGTATTGGAATAAAGAAAAATCTGAAAGCCGCCGTGCTCTTTGCCAACTGTGAACATTGCTTGCAAATATCCGCTTTTATTCTCGGTGGAATTCAGTGAAGAATAACGAACAAGCGGGACTGCGTAGTCGTTATAGCTTCTAGGGCTTAGAGACACTATTGATATGTCTTGCCCCACTTGATTAAAGCGACAGCTGGCCACATAGTCGCCGGGTGGTACCCGAACCGCAGCCACTAGCAAACTGGTCCACGGTTCATTCACTCCCGAAACTGTTTGTGATGCTTTCGAAAAAACAACTTTTCCGCATTTTTTTACAGTAACTGTGGACGGATCGACCCAGGGCTCATACGATGTAGCGACCGGACCTTCTTCAAGCTGAAAGTCTACCGTTGTATTTTCATAAGTGGTCCCGTCTACCGCATTAACACCAACGTAACACTGGATATCCTTCGTCGGGATAACCGTGCCGTAGGCACCGAATAGTGAGGTTTGCATTACGACTGTGTCCTTGTGATAATCATTTAAAAAAACTAAGCATTTAGATGCCGATCCACTAACTAAAGAACATTGCAGCGAATAGCTCACCCCTTTGCGTAACGTTATGGGCGTACAGAATGATTTAGCTAAAGTTCGACCACCACCGCCAGTACTCGTTCCGTTTAATGTGATGGTATGTCCCCCTGAAACCCAAGAAAAAGTTACACCCTCATGAACTGGATTAGATCCGGCACCCGTAAAATTCGGAATTAAATTTTTACCGTGTACCCAACACTTCACGTCGTGCTCTATTGGACTCACGTCATCGACTCGAATAATTTCACCACCTACGTTACCTTTAATCGCATTGGCGTAAGAGTTACGTATGTCAGCGTCTTTAAGGTTTATCATGTCGAGTGTGTTTTTGGCATCAGAAGCAAAGTTTTGAGCTCCTTTAGCCGCAGCCTTGGCATCTGTTACCAGCGATTGCATTTCTGAAGCCTGAACATTAATGCCCTCAACGACATACATTCTCTCGAGCAGCTGAGTGACAACATCAGGATACTCTTCCTCGACGATCAGATCGGTTTCCAATCCCTCAGAAACGTACATTTCCGTATTGAGTTCTGAATTCCAATGATTTTCTTCGTTGCCATCAGCATCGGTTTTCTTAGCACAAACCAAGAATATAATGTTGCCTTTGACCGATGTTATGGTTCGAGTGATAGTCCAGGAGAAGTGTAAGATATCTCCGTCGACGGTAATGTTATCCGCAATATAACTACCTGTAAAGCCGTTAGATAACTTGTAGTTTATATAAATGACCATCCGCGATAAGTCATGATCGTCCCAATACCTCGGACAATCAAAAACCACAGTCTCGATATTATGATCGTTTTCGACGGCGATGCGTTTCAGTGATTCCGGTACCTTTATGTATCGGTCGTTTCCGATGATAATATGCGGTTCGCTCTCCGAATTAGCCAGATATGTAGCCATCTGTTCGTCCGTCAGACTATTTAAAAGTTCTTCCGCTTGACTCATGTTTTACCTCCATTCTGATTTACTTCAACTTTGTTCGTTTGAATTTTGTAATCGGCCCGTTTCCCTAATACCTTTATTTTAAATACTCGATTTTTAAGAGCGTCGGCAGGTATTACGCATGATTTACCATCCGTTAATATCTGAGGAGGAAACTCTTCACCCATGACTGAATAGAATGATGCTACTTTAACGCAGCCTGCCCATTCTTGGGAAAATAAAAATTCGGCGTTTAAATATCCCTCGGTACCAGGGACCAACCCACTAAAATCACAATTAGGATCTTGCTTAATTAACTGTCCTTCAACAATAAATTTTAGTGTTCTCATAACAAACCTCCTTTTTGCTAAAATATAAATAAAGAGCCCGTCCGTAGACAGGCCCTATATGTGATTAAACATACATCTTTCCGTTATACGGTCGTTTTTCTTTAATCATGTCATACCAACAAGAGCTATGAATATATTGTTTAATACCCGTTTTAGTGATCACCAACTCAGCATTATGATAGCCCGGCGTTCTGGTTAATATCGTGCTGGGGACCATCTCCACTTCTTTTCCGCAGAGTGGACATTTGTTGTTAACAATTAGACGTCTCGCCATTTTTTGATCAGCTCCTCACATATAACCTTTTTCTTTTAAACTACTATATACACCGTTGCCGACGATAATGTGGTCCAATACTTGAACCCCGATAATGTTTCCAGCCTCGACCAATCTCTTAGTGATTTCAACATCTTCACGGCTAGGCTTCGGATCTCCGCTTGGATGATTATGCATAACAATGATACTCACAGCGTTTGCTAATAATGCTTTTTGAAATATCTCTCTGACACCAACGATAGAGCTGTTAACATTCCCGTGAGAAATTTCGAAGACACCAATGATTTTGTTCTTCGTATTCATACATATCATATACAAATATTCTTCGGATTCTTCGTGTAAGCGAATGAAGTCAGTAGCAATATTGTTTGCGTCTTCCGGACTTCTGATCACGCCCTCTAAATCAGGTCGATTTACACTTACCTCTTTTTCTAATTTAATCCGTCTGTTGTCTGTTAATTTTGTTTTGTATTTAACCATTCTCACCATTGTTACCACTCCCAGTGGGTTATTTGTCCAGTGGCAAAGAGACATAAAATATAAATAAAGACCCAGCGGTTATGCTGAGCCTTTTTACACAAATATTAAGTTGTTATTCGTCGCCGCGCATATCGTATCGCTCGACAAAGCGATCAACCTTCTGGGTTACATAAATCTTATCAAGATATGCTGTTCTGAAGGGCTTACCGTTAACTTCATCATCATACGGGCGAACGTCGAGATCGACACGCTCCATATCAATATTGTCGAGACAAGCGATCGACTCTTCGTCGAGTTCATTCCTGCGATCGCCAGTTATAAGAACCACTTTAGGACCGCGAGCTGTAAATTTCACCTTAACCGGTAAGAACATGAACGGATCATCGCCCTCATTGCGAGGCGGCTTAGATTTTACATTCCAGCCGACACCATACTTGTTCACGTCGTTTTTAAGAGCTTCAAACATCTCCTCGTCAAAGATTCTAACGCCAAAGTTTCTTTCACCTTCGCGATTATATCTATCGCGATTATATCTATCACCGCGACCCTCGAAGTTTTTATAAATAAGCATCGCGTCATCAAAGCCTAAAATATTTTGTCCTCGTCCGTTATTAATAAATGCAAGTTTCATAATATAATTCTCCTTTTTTATCGTTTTTTGAAATCGTCATTTTCATCATCAGGATTTAGTAGTCTTAAATCCGAAACATCATATCCCAATCGACAATCTAAATGATATAGATCGTTCGACAATTCAGGGCAACCCAAACACGAATCTTTACCACAAGCTGCTTTCCAAGGTAAATCAAAATCTATTTTGATTGGTATAGGATCGTCCGAAACAAACCATTCGAAATCACCGTACTTAGCGATCGCATCAACCGCATCATCTACCAGCTTGTTATAATATCGACGGTCAATATCCTGCTCTTTATTAAGCGTTTTGACCATCTCCGATTCGAGCCAACGATATCCTTTCGAACCAGTAGCCGCCGAATATTTCAAATAGCCATACTTATCGGTGGTTTCTCTACAAAGTAAACCTCCGCCTTTACCAGGTTCAATCGGGCAGAACTGACCAACCCTACCTATGAAACGATAGTTATGACCTTCTGCCACTTTTTCAACCAAGTCATCGTCAGAAATATCAGAGTAAATGTTTAATAGTGCTAATTCTTTTCTGGTTCGATCGATGTCGGTTTTGCCGTCACGTCTAAGGTTTAATACAGTTTCGTACTCGGAAACATCAGGTAATGATTCGTTCATGTCCAAATATAAAGCGGATGTAACCGATTTTGTTTCACACATGTCAGCGAATTCAATCGGCGCCTTGCTAAACAATGTTTTAAACACATATGGAATTTGGAACTGGGTTCCGGTAGCAGTCCACCAAACTTCTTCACCAGTCTTTTTATCGGTATGTGCTTTTTCGTATTTGGCAATATAAACTGCGTCATTAACCAAACACATCTTCGCGTACGTATCCTCATGCTCAAACGTGTAACCATACCGCTTACCAAAATCCATAACAAACTGAATGATTTCCGGCGTAGCGTTTGGTATTTTTATAGAGTCTGTTTTGATATGAGCAACTGTGAATCCGCGCTTCTGAACCTCATGCTTAAGGTCGATCATAAACAATGCTCCACGTTTTGCTACGATATTGTCTATGTTGTTGGGATCACGGAATGCGTTATCAAACTTTGCAGCAGTCAAACCATATACCGAGTTGATAGCTATTTTCAAAGCATATGCCAAATCGGCAGAAGTCAATTCGCCATCGAGTACCTTCTGAATATATGGTGTCAATTTACCATCGAGCATGTCGTTGACTACATCCCAGGCTTTATGTTTGATGTTTACACGTCCGTCAACAATTTCCTTAAATGCCTTTGTGAACTTAGGTCCAAACAATGCTTCCGCAATAATACTATGTGGATGCATAGAAGCTATATCCAACAACGCAACGTTCGTGTATATACCTGGCTCGGCATACACACATCCGCCTTCTCCGACATCGTCAACATCACGATAAGAAGACTTACCGCGCTCGAATTTGTATCCGGGGAAGTATGGTAACAGACTCTTTTCTTTACCATGCGGAGCTGCCATCATTTCAGGGCAAGCTTCGACTAAGAAATCGTAGACATCCTTAGGTAAATCATATATTGGCTTCGACAAGTCACGATACATAAATTCGCTCTGTGGCTTGCGGTTATTACCAAATATAAATTTAGTAGTCAATGAGTTAGTAGTGTCATTAACAGTAGAACCAGCAAGATCTGCAAGAATTTGTCTAGCGGTCCAGTCTGCCGATAGATGATTAAATACTGCCTCGGTAGCAATAACGTCGTTATCACAATACTCGGCAACCTCGACCCAACGTTCCTCTGGAACAGGTTGATCCCACGGTAATCCGAGCTCTTGGTGGTGAATACCTAACTCGATTTCCCATTTTTTCAAAGACTGCTTTGTGGCGGAGAAATCATACACATCCGTATATGACACATTGTATGCTTCTCCAAAGAATGCATTTCGTTCACCATTAACAATTCTTTGGGATAATTGATATAACTGTTCGTTGCCATAACCCATCAAACGAGCATACAAAATATGATTATCGTATCTGCGACAGTTGAAGCCGACCAGTCTGAATTTCATTAGTTTTTCGATCTCGGTTGGTGTTGGGTTAATCATTCGTACGACTGGTTTTTCGGGGCCTTCGATTTTCCAGTTAACTAAAAATAAATTAGGGAAAACCTCAACGTCATAAAATACCATTTTGGCATCATCATTATGCATAGGCTCAGATGGTTCTTCCGATCTAAACGGCATCTTATTAACGAGCTTAATACATGAATCCGCCTGATTTGTGCTGCTAGCTGCAAAAGCTAATATCGCGTTTCGCATGTCAGACACGTCGTATTTTATCCCATTCGCATAAGCGTCCTCTAATATCTTATTGATAAAGCTAACTTCGGGGGCCGTAGCACCATGATGTTCTTTATTAAGACATTTTTTAATCTGTGCACGTAACCCCCTTTCGCTTTTTACCGATTCAAAATTTACCACTTTTTTCTCCTTTCTGGGTAATCCTGAACTAATAGTTGCTATAGGGAGGTTATTGCATTTGGTTAGTTTCCTTCGTAAAGAACTTCCACCTGTGAATTTTTTAATTTCTATTTTGTCATCATATATCCGACTCAATTCCTCAACATCACCAGTATAAATATAATGTAAATGAATGCCGCCACCGCTTTTGCTTAATTCAGCGTACGTAGCCGGCCATTTACTAGCTTCGGCGAGGTTTAATTCAAAGCTTTTATTCCCGTCTTTGTCTTTAATATCAAAGTCTATAACAATATGGTTCTCGGGGACTTTGACATAATGAAGCTTTGACGTGTCGATATCGGATAACGTCGATGTAACTTTTTCCCACTTTTTAGATGGGGTTTCGCTTGACGATGCATACTGCGCTGGACATGCCGCACATGCACTGTCAAATATGGATTGTGTAGCATCAAACTGAATCAGTTTTGTGTCTGCTACTTTTGGCTTGGGATGGCTAGTATCAGAGTTAAATTTCTCGGTTCGGAAACCGCTATAATAACTCCGAACTCGTGAACCATCCTCGAGCGTAAACCTATCTCCGAACTCGTGAAAATAGTTTTTAAGTTCTTCTTTGAAACTACGCTGTGATAATGGATACGGAACCTTCGCCTCGTCGCAATAGGTTTTATACATTTCCCAGGCAGCTTTCAATGTTGTACCGTCTTCTTTTTTAAATACGTGATACGAATCTAGAACGAAGTTGTAAAAATCGTTAGATGCGCCAAGCATTGCTGTAGGAATATAATCATCATAAAAGCTCGGGTCGCTCATATACACCTCTCGGCAATGATAAGCGATAGCCCCGAGTTCGAAAGCTATTTGTTTTGTAACTTGTTTATACTCTCTCAGACCCAGCTTCATTCCAGACGGAGTCACATCGATTAATCGTCGAATAAGACCCGACTTCGCATCTGTAATTTTTACAGGGCGGTTTGTACCCATGAATAAGAAACACTTAAATCGGTTTTTGTAACCTTTAGTATATTTTTCATTTACTAGCATCTCTTCATGAGAAACAAGACTGTTAATTCGTGTGTTATCCTCAATCTTAGACAAATCACCATCGTGCTGGATAGCGACAAGTGGATTAGTTCTGAACGCCTCTAGCGCAAACTGGTTACTCGATGAACCAAGAGCTTTGGCATCAAACACACAATAATACCCCTCAAACAGTTGTTGAATAACATTAAGAATGGTGGATTTACCAGCGCCAGCCTCACCATACAAAACCATAAATTTTTGTAGTTTTTTAGACTCGCCGGAGACAATAGAGCCTATAGCCCACTCAATCTTATGTCTCTCTTCTTCAGAATATAATGTTGAAATTAGCTTGTCCCATGCGGATATATCGCCTTTTTCTAATGGATAATTAAGACGCTTGGTTGCGTAATCTTTTTTGGTAGTTTCCATGTTAGAAAATATAAGCTTTTCATCCAACATTTCGAAATCGTCTCGTAACTGCTTTTTACAATAATTATGCCATCGATCAATCATTCCGGTTTCGGCATCCCACATATATTGAATTTTTATGTTGGAATCGAATTTGTCACGATTTTCTTTTGCGAAGGCATCTAATTCTCGATCTATCAGTTGTATGAGATCATGTTCGTTAGTAGACCATGCTTTTCGTTCTTCAACCCATACTGCATAGAAATCGCCGCCTCGAATCATCAAGTCATTAGACTGTTTGATGATGAATTTAGGATAGATTTCTATTACGCCACGTTTAGTAGGACGCGTTGCAATCATTAGAAAGTCAAGCACATTCTATTTGTCTCCTTTCACGCTTCTCCTACAATAATATCCAAATACCAACAAAGTTGACGCCATATATCAACGGTGCGTAAATCGCAGTCACAATCTCTAATTGTAAACAATCCGCCTTTGCCGTTCGGTTCATAATCCCTGTCAAGAAACCTTCTAATGGTTTGAGTGACATATTTTTTATCAAAACGACTATCGTACATAGCACCTAGACCGAGATTAGTTATCATCCCCCAGAACCATTGTCCCGTGCGATCACCTACTAGACTGTCATCCATTATTGTTTCTTCGCATCGCAGAGCCAAAGCAACAAGCATTTCAAGAACGCTACATGGCCCTGACAAAATATCAATAACCCAATCGGACGGCTCGTCACAAGTGTCTAACAGCGAAAAACGATATCTCAGCGCAATGCCATCATCGGCCATATTTTTGTCTCGCGATATCGTATATCTAAAGTTGGTATTGTGTAAATGTATCAGAAGTTTTTTATAAGAAATACGATCTGGCTGCCTGTCTCCGCCTATAGAGGCACACAGCCAGTCAAAATATTCGTTAATTAGCTCGTCCCTGCTCATTCGTCATCAGCCTGATTCAGAATAGCCTGCTTAACCTCCGAATAATTTCTAGTATCGAGTAATATTTCATAGTCTACCTTAAGCGCGTCGTTTCGGATGAATACGGAATCGTCCTCGTATTCTCCAAAATGCTTATGGAAATCAAGACCGACGGTGTTTTCGATATCCTCAATCGGATCGTCCATGTCGTCAGTTAACACTTTATCAGCGTAGTAGGTGAGACTGATAGTCTCATAGTCTTCATCTTCTCCGTAACTCTCAGGTAAAATAACCCTAATATCAGCATTCACGGTATCTGAACCCCCTTCCTGATCGCCACTAACGTATTTGCACTCGTAAACCTGTTCGACGTACTCATCAACACCGTCATCCGAGTCTTTCGTACCCTGCTCTTCACTTGCACGGACCCCGTTATCAAGTTTTCTAGAATATACTTCTTTTACGGATGCAATTTCGTCGTTAGCAATCTGTTCATATTTTGTTTTAAGGAGCCGCCAGGCTACTATAGAACCTGCGGCTGCTCCAAGCGAAAATGTTAAAAAATATTTTAATCCGTTATACATAATACTTCTTCGGCTTTTAAGGACATAACCGTAACCGCCAAACCGCCAAACAATAGGGCGATACTCATGAGAATACCTCCGGCAATATGGCGTTTTCTTCTTGTATTTAATGAATAGTCTATCGTTGATAATATACTTTCAAGTCGGTCCATAATGAATGCTCCTCTCATTTGGATAGTATGACAAGACCGCTTACAAAACAGATTCCTGCTATTGTCGCTAGACTATAAGAAACAAGAGATAATCTGTCCTTCATTACCTTTACTCCTTTCGTTTAATAGCTTGAAAAATAGTGACATCCGAGTTTAAACATCGGCTTTCCCCAACGACTATATTTATACATTTGGAAAAACACAACATCATAATTCGTTCGAGAAATCAGTTCTTCTCGGACCAGTTGACAAATATCATCGCGTACGTAGCATCTGTCTACACGACTAGTCCACATCGATGAGAATGCGTTTTTCTGATAAACAACACCGTGCACAGTGTTTGGAAATCGTTTAGAGTCCACTCGGTTAAGAATGGTATCGATAACTAAACGTTTCCCTTCTTCGCATTCGCCCTCTGCTTCTGCCATTGTAACAAGGGCTATTAGTTCTATTTCTTCTTCCGTTAATGTGAGAGATGATGTCTGTTGCTTCGACACGACTTCTTCCACATCAGACACGGTAGAACTTTCGGATTCTGCTGAACTATCGGTAACGACTGGATCGACCGCCAACTCTGGTTGATAGGACCCGGCTGTAACCGTATTTGCGATTTCGATTGGTACAGTATCGGCGGCCGGTCGTGGTGTTATCATCGCCGTCATACAAACCACTGCCGCGATAAGCACCAATTTACACCTGTTCATCATTCTGTTACTCATTAACGCCCTCCGATAATAACTTATAATTAGCGGGAATATAAATGTCGTCTTTGAGTGTTTTGAAATACACGCCTTCTAAACGACCCTGTGCAACCCATGCCCAGATCGTCGCGATACCGACATTCATCTTTTCCGCGACTTCACCAGCTGTAATAAAACCTATGAATCTACCATCTTTAAATACCGGCTCATTTTCAAGATTATTTGCTAGAATATAAACAATTAAATCCCTACCAGTCATAGATGTTCCCCTTTCATAAAACATTCATCATAATGTTGGATATACGTATATCTCCGGATAGTCAAACATGTCACGGTGGCGATTTCCTGACCCAATAAAGTCAAGCCCATCCCTTCATTTCATCAAATCGAGAATGTTTCCATCGACATTAAAATCTAATAGAATGTTTGTCTCGTATCCATTTACAAACGCGCATTTTCGTTCATCATAAACGTCATTATACATTCCGAAATCTACAAAGTTATCACCAACGGGATGCTTCTCGTCGTAAACCCATCCGACAACCTGACCGGCTTTTGTCTTAGATACACCAAGCATCTCATATACGTCATTCAAGAATAAATAACCCTGAGTTCTTAATTTATCATTGGCAAAATTCTGACATTGGGTAAGGAAGAAACGGTTTGTTTCGGGGTCTTTATCCCAGCCCTTACATCCGCAATCGTAAACTACAGAATACGGACTAATTGTATTCGGATCAACAACATTGACTGTCTTTTTAATTTTCTTTTCTTTACCCTTTTCGTCGATTACAGTTTCTTCGATTTCTTTGGCTTTAATGTTGTGCTTTAATTCACGATCCAAATCTTTACCAAATCGGTCGATTACGCGGTTTCTATAGTCTTTAAATCCCTTATCGACAGTGGCGTATGCCGCAGCCAATGCTACGTTTCTCTTACGTGTAATATTGTGACCTGCTAAAATGCATCCGATGGACACTGCGCCCACTACAACGGCCGGACCGTACAATTTTACGAATTCAAGACCGGTCTGCGCATATACAATAGCTAAATCTTTTTTGCTATCCTCTACTGTATATTCCTCAGTAAGAAGTTCCGGATGTTCTACACACTCGTGAATAGTATCAATATTTGTCTTAGCGTTTTCAATAATTCCGCTAATTTTAGTTGTAGCTTTACACGCCATTACAGCACTTGCAACTGTGCCGATTACGCCCGTAACTACAAGGATTTCAGGACTATGTTTTTTAAGCTGAAAGCCGACTTTATGAAATGTTCTAGTAATATTACTAGGAATCTGTAATTTTTTCATGATTTATTCTCCTTTTCTAAATGATTTATAAGATGTGTCAGATACCACTTGGCCTTTTCGAGATCCTGGAGACCGTTTTTGTGTTTCCAACGGCAAATATATTTAATTACGTTACCGGTGTCGGTGGCCTCGATGCCTTTAAGATCAGCCGTAAAAGCCTTAATGACATCGATAACCTCCAACCCGGCTTCTGACTGATAATGAGGTGGATGAGACACCATTTCATCAGCAGATTCATAAACCTTGATGTTAGCCATAAATTTTCTCCTTAAATATAATCTTTCACCGCCTTATCGGTGATATATAATTCGCGTTCGATTGATAAGCCGAAAGGGAGTCGTACATGTTCTAGCTCAGAAAGCATCACATATCCCCACTCCCATTCAAACAGATGACAATAACCAAACAATAGCCAATCTCCGTTATCTTGTTTTTCTCCCTCGGTAATAAGCCAAGTTCCTGCTCCACAAGGATTAAAATATTTAACCACTACCGTAGCATCCATACCTTTTCCGTCTTGTGAACCTAATCGATAATTATTAAATTTTTTCTCTAATTCTTTGGTCATTAGCATCATCGTAACGCACATCCTTTTTGAGGTTATTGGTGTTACTGGTGTTACTGTATTTGATTAAGCGGGCCTACCTTAGGCATTTTGAGTAAATATCCATCACGTACTCGTACGGGTTCTGCATTGCGAATATTAGTCCAGCCGTATTTGTTGTCCGTATAATTACCGGAAATACCGACCAGATCATACAAATCTGCAACAGATGCCATACCGTATGTGTCAATTAATTCGCCCATACGATCGAGTACATCTTCGGCTTCGCCTCTACTTTCGAGAATAATATCGTCGTAGTTATATCCGGTTCTTGTTCGAGGTTCGCTAAGTTGTCTGCGATCATCTCTGCGATCGTAAAAACTACGATAGGATATGTTTGAAGCACCAGAATTTCGTTTTCCTTGTCGTCCGGAGCCGCCGTAAAGAACCATGTCTATACCGTCGGTGACAATATCCGAAATAAGTTTTTTAACAGCCGGAATTAACACGTCCGATAAAATATACGTTTTTACATTAGAAGCGTCTTCGGAAATAAATACGTCAGTAAGCTTACTAAACTCGCTATTCTTTTTTGTTTTTACAGCGCCCTTGACGACTTTTTCCACTTTTTCTTTATTTTCTGTCGCTTCCTTTTGCTCTTCCTTGTATCTGTGAGAATTTGGTCTATAATTGTCCATCTTCTTTTATCTCCTTTCGCAAAAATAAAAAGGAAAGTACCTTGTTAGGGTACCTCCCTTCGTCTGAACATGGTTGATATTCCTTATTAGAATTATTCAACGTCTTCGTCCAGGTCTTCTTCGCCATCGCAACAGCCCTCAGTGTCGGCGTCTACTTCGTCATTCTTCTTCTTGAGTAATGTCCAAAGTGCTCCTCCAACAGCTGCTAAACCTGCTACTCCTGCCAAAATTGCTCCTTTACGTTTCATAGTTTGAAATCTCCTTTCTAATTTTGGAACATTTAATAATGTTCTCATAATACGCAATGTAAATTTCGCGTTTAATTATACATCGTAGTTATAATCGGGCCTTGTTCGATAATCGAGAACGATACTAGGTCGTCCATCGTCACTTACATGCGAACTAATACCCATATCTACTAATCGGTTGGTGTTCCATCCGATAATATCACCAACCTCAGTACGTGGAAGGTCGAGTTCGTCATAAAAATCATTCAATGACGCATACCCGTACAAGTCGTGTAACATTTGTCTGTTGATTTCGTTTTCTGCTTTTTTAATTTTTTCGATATTCGAATTAAAATAACGCCCAGACATCGGATCGAAGCATAAAGTGTCACCATGTCCTGTTACAATGACTTCTCTTGTGCTAACCGGGTTGTTTTTAACCTGCTCGGCAGCAACTTTATCACGTATGTGCTGCTCTTTTTTCTCACCGATAGTCTCTACTACCTTTTCGCGATACTCGGATAACGCGGTTTCAGATAGTTTGTATGCGGTGGCCAAAGCCGCTGTACGGCTTGCACTCACCGATGTGGCTCCTATCAAACATGCGATTGATGCGATGCCTGTTACTGCCGCTGGAGCATAGCACTTCCAACATACTTTAATAGCGTCTACCGGTGGTATTTTTTGTTGATTTGCGGGCATAGTGTCTCTGTATTCATTAAGTAGGCGTACGGCTTTTGGTGTGGCTTTTACCGCCAATATGGTGGTAGATACCATACCCGCTATACCAATTCCGGTTAGAATTTCTGGACTGTGTTTTGAAACAGCCATTCGTACGCTTTTAATAAATTTAGGCGTGTTTACTTTACCCATCTCTTATTCTCCTTTCCAATTAAAAATAAAAGGATCTCGTATGAGACCCCCTTATTTGTTTTCAAGTTTTGACACTCTGTCAGATAAATCCTTAAAATCTTTTTCCTTTTGCTGATTTTGCATCTCAGTACTAAATGCAACAACGGCTGCTACGCCAGCTGCAATATAACCGATCCACTTTACATCAGCAAGTTTTGTAAGATTAAATTTCGACATCATGAGTAATCATCTCCTTTCATAATATAACCTGTTCGTCTCGCGACTACAGATAACAATTTATCATTGGTTTTTGTCACCCGCGTCCGGTTTTTAATAATCTTCGAATCCGAAAGTGGGATCGACTGACCAAGAAATGATATAACACTCTAGACCATCGTCCATTGTGACTTTTTTGTGGAAGAAATCAATCCATGTACTCCATTGAGTATCGTAAATTTCGGCGCTCGACCAGCCGATGTATTCGCCATAATCCACCGGTTCGATATCTAGCATTTCATAAAATTCGTTTAAATACGCACCGTTAAACTCGGATAAGCGTCGATTTAAATTATATTCCGCACGCAGTACATCTTCGGTTGTTGACTCAAAATATCGCCCAGAAAACTCATCATAGAACAATGTTTTGTCATCGTCATTACGCGATACTTCCTCGTCAACATACTTGTCTTTGACAATCTCTTCCTTAACATGGTTGTTTGCGTCTTTACCATATAATTCTTCTACTTTTTTCTGATAATCTTTGTACGTGTTATCCAACAAGGCATACGCGCTCATGAGAGCCGCCTGTTGGCGTTTATTTAGCACATTTGCGCCAAATATACAAGCGACAGTAGCCACGCCTGTGATAACTGCTGGAATATAAGATGGACCTGCGACTTTAACAACTTCCATTTTAGTTAATTCTTCGCCCTTTTCTTTCTTAGCTGCTTCCAATAATGTGATAGCTTTAGGTGTTGCTTTTACCGCCATAACTGCTGTTGCGACTACGCCAGCTCCTCCTGCACAAGTCAAGATAGTTGACGCGTTCCGTTTAACAAATAATTTTGAGTGTTGTAGCAGTTTGTTCATCTTTTCCATCACCTTTCGAATATGATAAAAACCAAAAGAAACAGTACAAGTATTAAACTCGTAAACTCATTACTGAGTTGTCTGTTTCTCATAATACCCCATGTAATTTTCGCGAATAAAAAGAAAGAGCCCTTGTTAGAGCTCCTCATCTGCTGCAAAAGATTCCTCAAACAATTTCGCAGTTACGTCATTAACCTTTTTCATGTACCATTTCATCACCTTTGGATTAAGCATAATAACTACGCTCAATACAGAAGCTAATAAAATCGCCACTGTGAAACAAATTGTCAACATAACAAATTCCATCATTTTGATCTCCTCCTTTTATTCTCATAAAGGGGTATGTATTTTTCGCGCAAGCAAAAAGAATAGAATCTGCATTTGCGACTCTATTCCTTTATTTTTGTTGATTTTTTGGTTAGAAAATTGTCAAAAATAATGCCACTATTAATGCTAGTCCTAATAACCCTAAGGCTACCATTGTTAATAAGCATCCCTTTAAAAATTTAAATATTTTCATAACCAGCACCTCACTTTCTTCATAAAGGCATATGTAATTGACGCGTCTGAAAACAAAAGAAAGAGCCCTTGTTAGAGCTCTCGCTTTTGTCTATTTCTTTTTCTGTCCGGTCACCCATTTGATTCCCTTATAAGCACCGAAAATCATCAAGATTGCTATCGCCGGATCCAAAAGTATTGCACATACTCCTGTGATTCCTAGAAATAACACCCCCAATATTGTCAGTAATATAAGTAATGTAATCATAATTGTGTCCTCCTTTTAAATATTCTTCATAAAGTAGTATGTAAATATCGCGAATTCAAATAGATCGTCTATCAAAACATGTTTCCCATCGTTCTCGACGCATGGGTTTCATCTTCAACGCCCACATAATTTGTCTAATTGTCACTGTGGGGTATAGTCCGTCCGTACACTCTCCGGCGCGAGCATCAAAAAACTCTTTAAATTTCGGGTGTAAATATAGATCATCTGTCAACCAGGAGTCGATTTCACCCCACCAGGTCGTTTTTGTTTTAGTATCAAATCGCTGCTGTATCACTGCTAGACCTTTTTCGCCCATTTTGAACAGTGTACACCTATCATAAACAGGATGATTACACGAATATACAGTGCCGTACGTAGATAAATATATAGTTGGTTTTTCGTAGTGATATCGCATATACTCTCCTCATACATAGCAAAAATAAAAGAAAGAGCCGAAGCTCAATCTTGCAAGTAATGTTTAAATTCGTCTGCAATCCATTCGAGTTCGCTAATAGCATTTTTATTTAGATAAGAAAAACTTTTGAATTTATGCCCTCTAATAAATCTATATAAAGACCATATTAAGCCTAATATATACTTTATTATAAAGGTACAAATATCAAATAAACCTCCTATCCACCCTAATACTAGTCGAATGATTTTGTCTATTTTGTTCATATTCACACATCCTTTCATAAAAAGGAATGTAAATTTCGCGTTAGATTATAAAACAAAGAGTCCTTGTTAGGGCTCCTTGCTTACCATAAGTTTTTGGAATTCTATTTCTGTTTCAAAAATCTTATCATTGTACTCATTCGTTTTATCCACATAATACTGATGTTTCAGAGTTTTACATTTGTAATACTCCGCCAACATTCCGTAAAAATGGATTTTAATTTCCTGGGCCAACATTCTAAGTTTTTTATTCATAGAAAATACACATCCTTTCATAAAGGAACATGTATTTTTTGCGAAAAAATAAAAGGAATAGCCTTAGCTACTCCATATATACTGTCGTTGTTGTTTCTTCAATATGATCGATTTCCTCTACTTCATTAATCATAAATTCGTTAACAATTCCATATACATCCATTGCTAATACCATTCCCACGAGTACTACTAATAAAAACTTTTTCATGGTTAACCCCTCCAAAATTCGTATTAGTTTCTCATAGGAGGGAATGTTTAGGACGCGAAAAAGAAGAGGCTGTGTTATCACAACCCCTCATTTTGAACCATATTAAGTTTTATTTTTTAGGAAGTAATTTGTTGATGAATCCTCTTCCAATTATAGTCGTAACAGTTCCTTCTTGTTCGAATCTTAGAGATTTCAAGGTTCCCCAAATCGTGATTACGGACGGTATAACGATACCTGCCGCAGTTAAACAGTTCTTAATCAATCGATCTTTCTTGTCCTCTTCCATTTGCAACTTTTTTTCTTTGCGCTCATAGTCGAGTTTGTCCAGTTCGATTGCTCGATCTAATAACTTGGCTACTCCCTCAACCGCCTTTATATGTTGATCTGAGCCCACCTCCTTAATCTCACTCAATTTTTCGAATTCGTCTTGGATTTCTGTCTCCAATAAATTTTCGATTTTAGCCATCTCAATTTCTCCTTTCAAAATATATTTTTGGATGGTTCCATAAAAGGAATTGTTATTTTTGCGAGAGATAGTTTGTGATATTAACCGTAAAAGTTACCGTCTTTTGTTTGGCGATAACGTCCGGATCTTCCATATTAGTCACAAACAAATATGGTCCGTCCTCGGGATCAGAATAATCAATTTGTAAAACGCCCATCGGTTTTTCACGAAATACATACTTGCGAAATACGGTGTCAATAATTATCCAACTTACGAAACCGATAATAAAACCGACTATCACATCCATTATGTTTTCTCCTTTCTAAAACATTTTTTCGAAATTTCCACCCGGGAATTTTTTCAATAATAAAATAGCACGCTTTTTTGTAACCCACGTACGGGTCGTTTAATCTAGGTTAAAAAATAAAAAGTAAGAGCCGTTGTCGACTCAAACTTTTATAAAATTTAAACTTTCATAAAATCCGGTACATCTATATCTGATTCTTGAGAGTCGCTTGGAATAATGTCGAGTAAACGCTTAAATGCGTCACTTGCCAAATCGATTCGTTCGCCCACATCATTCGATGTAGTCATTCGAAGGATAATAGTAGTAACCTCTTTAATGTTATCTCGTACGTTGTCATTCATTTTTATTACCTCTTTCAAAATATAAATCTAGGATTTTCTCCCATAAAGTAGTATGTAAATTTCGCGTTCGCGTCTACAAACAAAAGAAAGAGCCCTTGTTAGAGCTCTCGCTTTTTGATCCATTATGCATTATATGCATTAAATGTAATACATAAATTCGGGTACTGTTTATTAAGAAACTTTTGTATTTTACGATATCTAGCGCGTGTTGTCTCGATATACAGTAGTACTGTTTGGCCCTCGCCTTTGTAGAAAGCAAATCTGCTTCCGATTCCAGCTATACCACACATTATACCTAATATTCGTTCGCTCACGCATTCGTTCGTAACGTCCTTAATTATAGTCTTAAAAATCTTTTTACCCATTTTTATATCCTCCTTAAAAATATGCTATGGTCTCATAATAAGCGATGTAAATTTCGCGAAAAAGAAAAGAGCCCTCGCTAGGACTCTCTCCCTTGGAATATTTACTATTCCTCTTCTTTCTTAAAAATAGCGTCTTTGATTTTGGTAAACCGCTTTTTAAGTTTTGCTTTTTCATAAGGATCTTTTAGCTTTTTATACAGATCAGAACCGACCTGTATGCCTAAGCATATAATGATTCCAGAAAAAAACTTACCAACGATTTGTTTAATAAAGTTCATATAAGACACTCCTTTCTTCATAAAGGAACGTGTTAGTTGCGCGAATTACTAAGTATCCAGAAAAATCTACGATACCTGTCGTAATACATATCTTTTCCGCATGGAATATTTAATCTAGATTTAAGGTGTGTGTATGACAAACCCTCTGTTACTGCGCGTAAAAGATAAGGATACAAAAACTCGTCAGCTTCCATCGCAGCTGTTTCTATTATTTTAATCCGTTCTCCGTAATACGCTTTCTTTATAGCGTACTTAGCAGTTAAATCAGAATGACCATTACCCCCTGGAATTTTTTCGAAATTTGACGCGTATAATACAGACTCGCTGCATGAGGCATATGCTTTTTTCCAAGCCGGATACTGTAAACAAAAGTGTTTAAGTTCGTAATGTCGGTGTTTTTCTATATAATATTTATTCTTTTCTGATATCTCTGGACGTATTAATGTAGCCATTTTGATCATTCCCCTTTTATGTATTCTTCGTAGACTTCTATGTATTGTTTAATTTGATTAATTTTCTTTTTCAATTTCTTGATTTCATCGTCCTGCATTAGTATTAGACTCACTAGTTCTTCTACAACTTCGTCTCGTGTGTTCATTCTTAATCAATCCTTTCTTTGCTAGCATGGTTACGAATCGCTCGGTTGACTTGCGTATGTTTTCCACTTGCGCATCGGTCGGTTCCGTTATGTATACCGTCGCGTTCTCATAAACGTATTTACGCATTTATTCTGCCCCTTTTTATGCTAAAAACGTTATTTAAAACGCTAAAAGCGTTAATCTAGATTAAATATTACTATCCTAGAATAGCTTTGTCAACGCTTTAAGGGTTACTTTTTGCATTATTAGCGTTTTTAGTGTAGAGTACATATAGGAAAAGGGGTGATAAGATGCCAATAGCAAATAAAGATATATTGTCGAAGAATCTTAAGAAGTATATTTCTAAAAGTGGAAAAGACAGAGCTACCATCGCGGAAGAACTAGACCTTTCTTACTCAACCCTAACCGATTGGGTAAACGGTAAGAAATATCCAAGAATTAATAATATTGAAAAATTGGCAGGCTATTTTGAAGTTTCGAAGTCAGATCTGATAGAGGATTTTGAGGAAAAAAGAAGAGACAATGATGCTCTAGCGACGATCATTGTCAAACTACGTATGAATAAAGAATTGCTAGATGTCGTAGAAAAATTAGTCTCTCTAGATAAAGCGAAATTGGAAAGTTTAAGCCGTCTCCTGGACACTTTTGTCTAATAATTGAAGTATGAGGTCCAGAAGCGATAAATCATCACACTTATGTAGTTGGTCGTTAATTTTGGATATGTACTCTTCTTTCATTTCGCAATTCTCTCCTTATCGTCCGGGGCAGAACGAATGTTCTAAAGTATTATAATAAATTAAATTGTCTGACACAACATGAAATACTTACCAAGAGGGGATAAATATGTATAAAGAATATCCGATATTTTATAACTACGAAACCTTAGAATATGATAGGAAATCACGGTTCGATGATCCGTACTTATCGGTCGAAGAGGTTCTGGAAAAACACGAAAGAATGATTAATGAGTATGCCGAGCGCTACTTAAGCGGTCCTATACCGCCCGAAAACAAATATAAAGAGGTCGGAAGTGGAGAGTCTATTGACGACCGTCCGGAAATGCTCCGTTTACTCAAAGCGATAGAGAGTCCAAAAATAAAAGCGATAATAGTGGTTGATGTTCAACGTTTAAGTCGTGGAGATCTGGAAGACGCCGGTAGACTTATAAAACTATTACGCTACACCAACACGTTTGTGATAACTCCGGGTAAAATATATGACCTACGTGACGAATATGATAGGGACGCCTTTGAAAGAGAGTTGAAAAGAGGTAATGAATACTTAAACTACTTTAAGAAAATATCATTGCGTGGAAAGTTAGATAGTGTACGTGAGGGCAATTATATTGGATCTGTCCCTCCGTACGGTTTTAATAGAATTATAAAAGAGAACGGTAAGAAAGTATGTCACACACTCGAAGAAAGAAAAGACCAAGCCGATATCGTACGGTTAATATTTGAATGGTATTGTAACGGCGACATGGGCGCTACTGCTATCTGTAGAAGACTCGAGTCTATGGGTGTTAAGACTCCTGGTGGTGGTAATGTATGGCGGTCGCCTATGATTTTCACAATGCTGGAAAACGTTCATTATATCGGCTGCGTACGTTGGAATTGGAGAAAGACCATTAAAATAATAAAGGATCAAGAGGTTAAAGAACTTCGTCCAAGAGCGAAAGTTGGCGAATATCTAGTGTTTAATGGCAAACATGATGGCATTATATCTGAAGAACTGTTCGATAGAGCTAAAGAAATCCGAGGAAAACGGCACCGAGCCAGAACGGATACGACACTAAAGAACCCATTAAGCGGGATACTGATTTGCAAACGCTGCGGCTCGAAAATGGGATACAATACTTATAGAAGAAAAGGGGTCGAATACGCCAAACCTCGAGTAATGTGTAACAACCAGGTTCACTGCAAAACCGGCTCAGCTATTTACGACGAAGTGTTGGAACGTATTTGCGACGCCCTACAAGATATTATAGAGGACTTTGAGGTTCGTGTCGAGACCCAGCAGGACGACTCTGTTAAACTTCATAAAAGTTTAGTAGAACAATTGGAAAAGAAACTTGCAGATTTAGAGATAAAAGAGAAGCTACAATGGGAAGCCAAGCATCATCCTGATCCAGAAGAACGGATGCCACCTCATATATTTAAAGATTTGAACAGCAAATTATTGACAGAAAAGGAAGAAATAAACGAGGCGCTATGTGAGGCTAAGGACGCTATACCAGAACCCGTAGATTACAAAGAAATGGTTATACGATTTACAGATACACTTTCTATTTTAAAAGACCCAGATATAGACGCATCGATTAAAAACATACATCTAAAAGACATTATTGAGAAAATTGAATACGATAGACCGCCCATAATTAAAATTACAAATGACAATAAAAAAGAACTTGGATATGATAAAGTTCCAAAAGGAAAGTTACATCATACGGAACCTTTCGAAATATCAATAACTATTAAGTGACGGGAAAGCCCTAGAAATGGGGCTTTTTCTTTTTAGGGTACATATACACCCTCATTCATGCGGATATAGATGAGGACAAAAATAAAAAGGAAAAGGAAAAGGAAAAGGAAAAGGAATAGCGTGAGATTCGAACTCACGACGTTGAGGTAAGCCTCTTATCCTTCCATTAGGACTAACCGTCTTAACTATTCCGAAGCTTTCTCCGATACTTTAAGTACGGGAGTAGTTCTCTTTTCCATAATAGTCCGTGTTTCTGGCGCGAGTAGAACTCCATTTTGACTTAGTTAATAGAGAAAAAGAAGAGCCCTTGCGGACCCTACTTGAATGTGGATTCAAATGCAGCGGCGTCTAATGCTTCGGTTAATTCGTCTACAATCATGAGTCTCAACTCTTCTAGTTCCTCGATATCGGGATCTTCGCTTGCTACTGTCGCAAGTGTATATTCTACTACCGCTATATACGCTTTCGCAATATCATACAAAGATTCCTTTACCACTTCTGGTAACTCTTTTTTAGTTGGGAATTCATAAACTTTAGCCATGATTAAACACCCTTTCTGTTATTTGTTTCCATAATAGGGTGTGTATCGATCGCGATAAAAAAGAAGAGTCCATGTAGGACTCAACCTATTGTTCGAAGAATAGCACCACGTCGACAGGGTCTTTAAACTCCTGTTTTTCGATAATCTGCTTGAATACTTCGTATTGTTTAGGTTTGTTTTCCTCAACATATAAGATCTCTTCTAATAATCGTCCATAAAAACCGCTTGAATCCGCCAACATTTCAATCACATCAACTACTTGTTCAATGTCATAACCTTTAGTTTTTGCTTTCATGTTAAACGCCTCCTTGGTTTTTCTCATAATAGGAGTTGTTTTGGGTGCGAATTTGAAAAACGAAGAACCCATGTATAACACGCGAGCTCTTCGTCTTTTTTTTTAATAATTATTCGCTATCTCTGAGTTCTTTTAGAAACTCGTCAGCTTTTATTGCTTTGGGAGTAAAGCTGTTGTTCTTCCAGAAGCCGACAATCAGTATCGCGACTTCAATCAATGTTTCTACAAACATAGTGATAATATGTTCGTCCGCGGGAATAACATCTACTCCGAAACGTTCAAGAATAAAATTGACAAGAACCAATAGCACTAAGACGGTTCGAACAATGGTTGATTTTGATATACTCATATTATTATACCCCCAAAATTTTCTTCCAAGTATTAAGGCCGACCGAACCATCAGCAGATAATCCGTTTTTCTTCTGATAAGCGACCACTGCTTTTTTAGTATCGTTGCCAAATAACCCATCAGCTTTTACGCCGACTGCTTTTTGAACAAGTTTTGTGAGATTCTTATTAGTATAGGAAACTCGCTTTTTACAAATTGCTTTTTTGGCAACGGCTTCACACTCGGAACCCCATTTGCCATCAGCGCCGTATTTAGGAAACTTGAAACCGTCGGCAATGGCTGCTTTTTGCCACTCAGACACGCTAACAATCGGCTTGACCACTACGGGTGCCGGAACTTTAACGTACTCGATGTACGGCATTTTACCATGCTTGGTCCATTTTCGGCTGTTGTATCCCTTTTTAGTACCGATGTTTTTAACGGCTGTGACCTGTACGCCATCATCCCATGTAGGCGTGCATTCGATCGCCAGACCATCGCCAATATAAACACCAACGTGCCCTTTCATCCAAACAACTTCTCCAACCTCAATTTTGGAAAAGTCGGTTGACACTCCGGAACATTTAGTTATCATGGTATCGGCGTTAATATCAGGCACATCATTACTGGCGTATTTAGCACCACCGTAGCTCTTCGCTTTATCACCGGTCCAGCCCCACAGAACGGCTTTGATCATATTTACACAATCAAAACCAAAAGTGTCAGCGGAAGCAGCGTTTATTTTCTTTTGTCTAGCTGCTTTTTTGTTGTAATCTTGGTTATTGCAGTATCGCTTTTTATTAGTAGCGTTCATGGGAGCGCCAAAACAACCCAGTATGTAAAGGGTTTTATAATTAAAAGCAATATTTTTTAATTTTTCAACAAGCTCCACATTAGTATATTTTGACATAAATATTTCCCCTTTCTAATTGTATGTGTTGAACATTACTCTCCGTAAATATGCTTAACTCCCTGGTTAATTAGAAAATCGTTTTCCTCTTGCTGGAGTTTTGCAGCTTGCTCGAGTGCTGATGTCATATCTCCATTGCACTTAGCGTCGGGGATACGCTGAACTGCTCGAGCTGTGGCGGTTGCTAAAACACTGATTGCCCTTGTATTTTGAAGAGTTAATAACATTAATCTTTCGGTGTTTTGCTCTCGTTCTTCACGAGCCGCATCACGCTTATTTAAATCTCGTTTGAATAGCCACACACACAACCCGACAATAGCGGTGGTGATAGCAGCGGGTATACCTAAAGATACCAGTAAATTCATTGTTATCACCTCCTAAGCTAAACCAACAACGCGCTGAATTTTAATATAATTCGTTCCGTAGGTCGATACTGCTGATTCAGTGCCGTTAAAGTAAACATAACTTGAGTATGTAATAGTGGGTTTCATGCCTGTACCGCTAATTGTGTATATTGTCTGCCGACTGTATACTTTTGCTCCCGCCTCTTGGATATGCAAGCAAACATCTTTCCCGTCGGGCTTCCATACTTTTGTATAACCGCCGGTTTTGTTGTTGTTATCTGTAAAAAAGATTTCCAAATAAGTATAATTAGCGGCGCTATATTTTAAAGTAATATCGCCACTAGAACCGGAACTATTTTCATACAGGACAGCTTCGTCAGTAGAAGCCCAACACCAATCGCCCCATTCGTCTTGATAATAAAAACGCGAATACACTTCTGGTTTGATTTTACTGCACGTAATGCAAGTTTGTTTAACTTGTCCGGATTCGCCACAGCTCTCGACTCTTAATGTGAATGTGCCACTTGTGATAGGGCAATTCGCGTAATGATAATTAGCAACATTTTCGCCAGTATACGTATTAGGTACTCTGACGTCATTCAAATCCGTTTCCGCTTCAAGCACTGGTGATAAAATACCACCTAAAAAACGTGTTTTGAACGCTATATCAAGTACTCCTTCAAGCTCTGCTGGTTTACCAAAAGCGACGCCTGATCCGCCTACACGATAATCAACGGTGAATGCTGTGCCATATAGAGTCCCAAAGGCAACGCTATACCCGCTATTATCAGTAACGGTAATGGTAAATGAATATGCGACATCTGTTGCGAATTGACCGGTACCGACCAATTGGGTAACAGTTCCGGTTGTACCGCTTGCGGAAGCCGTGATTGACCCCGTTTCGCCTGATGCCGATTTCCACGAAATTAAAATTTGAGTCACAGCCTGATCACAAGCCCAATTGAATTTAACAAGCGCATACGCGCCATCTTCTAATAAATCACCCGAAGAATTACATCTTGAAACTGATAATTCTGTAATTCTTGGTTTTACATAGGCCAGTTCCCATACAGCGTATAGCGTTATGGCTTGGTTCGACGTATAATTCGCCCCGGCGGCGTACGTTGCTTTTGTAGCCGAAGCGGATGTTCCCCAACCTAAGAAATTATAATTGGTTCTAGTGGGAACGGTGCTTGATAATTTTAACGTCACGCCATAGGTCTTTGTCTGACTGGAAGGTGCACCGGAACCACCGTTTGCATTATATTTAACAGTGTAAGTGTTTGGCACCCAAGCCGCATATAACGCAAAATTTCTATTTTCTTCGCAGACCCCACCCGGCGCAAAATACCAAGTACCTTCGTCGCCGTCAGCTTTTGACAAAGCCCAGCCAACAAATCTATAGCCGGTTCTTTGTGGTTGATCACTTGAAAGAGTTAATTTTTTTCCGTACCATTTTGTTTGAGCCGAGGGTGCGCCGGAGCCGCCGTTTGCATTGTAACTGACTGTGTATGACGCTAAAGCCGGAATGGTATAACTTCTCGTATGCGTCATTGTGGCGCCAACACGATCAACGTCTGTCAATTTTATCGCACAATTCCTTGTAACGGCCGAGGTTCCGCGATCGTATGTGTATGACGACTCGCCGAGCTTAACCTGGTTTGATGTGCTCCATCCTTCACCACTAGCGACCGTTGTTTTAATGTTTACACTTCCGACTTTAGATGTAGCGGAAGTGGCGTTATTATTGTAATAGTAGTTATTGCTTGAGTCGGATACAGAATATTTACTCCAAAACCAAGTGCTTATAGTAACTGTGGTTTGTGTGTTTGTGTTGGATATTCCTACATAAATACCAACTCGACCGTAACCGCCCGCTATACTACCCCACGTAGTTCCACTGGGTGCCGCCATTATTCAGTCGCCTCCTTCGGTTGCCACATAAGACCGAGATTACCATTTTCTCGTACCTTCCACACATATATACCAGGAATGGATTCATTCTTTTCGTCGCCGATATGTAATTCGTTTTCGATAATCGCTTTGTCAATATTCAGCGCCTGGTTATTAATATACGCGGGTGTGGCGGAACCTTCTTTAAATAGTATTCTGGTATTAGTAATGATAAGTTTAAAATCGCTATCAGATTCTCCCAATTCGATGCACGGTTCGTCTTCATACTTAGAAATTTTTACATAGTCTGTGAGTTTGCCTATATCATTAATGGAATGCAGCTTCTCTTCCCCCGTTTTATCATCGGTTATGGTATACATTAACTCTTTTACTGCTATAGCGAGTTTATAAGCCCCATCTTCGTCTTTATAATATTTAACGAAGCTGTTCGAATCTCCGAAATTAAATTCTCCATCTGTATTCATATGAATACCGCGTGTAATATTACCGGTGGAATCTTTTACTTCGGAATAAATGGCGTCATTGGTAATATTAAAACCACCAATTGTTGCGCCAAAAGCTACTAAATCCTTAACATTTATTTGAGTAGCGGTTATAGATTTTGCAGTAATAACACTGCCGTTGAGGCTGTTGTACTCGGTCTGTTCAACCTTCACGTCACTAGCCTCCGTAATAACCGAATAGTAAATACCGTCGACTACACAATAGTAACGAGTATTTCCATCGGTATCAATATATGAATATACCTGTTCGTCCGTAGACGTAATAGCATCCTCGACAAATACGCCGTCTACTACATCAATTGTTTCTTCCATTTTGACGTACTTATTGGCGTAGGTGTTGTCGGTGACGCCGAACGTGTTTAACTTATAGTAGAGACCATCTTCACCTTTGACTACCAACTTATCTGCGACAATCGTATGACCTTCTATCAGGTCGCCCTTGATAGTAACACCAACTAATTCGCCAGTTATACTCTGCTCACCAACTACCAAATTGGTTATAATACCAGATTTAGAGAAAAGCTCTTCCACAGCGGCCATGTTTATATTGGCAAAGTCGATGTTAGCATAGGTTAGTTCTGCCTCTTCGGCTGATAATTTATTAGCGTCCAAGTCCTCAATGGACGCTTTAAATGCTCGTAACTGTTCGGTTGATAAGTAGGTAAAATTACCAGTTGTAGCTTGAAGATTGTTTATTGCAGCATTAACCGCGTTGAAATCTTCAGTTGATAAATCTGTAAACTCACCAAATATAGCTTTAAGATTGGTAATGTCAGCATTGATGGTCGTCATATCTTTAGACGATACATAGGTAAGATCTGCGAATTTTGCTTGTAGCGATTCAATTTCGGCAGTCACTGCTGTCATACTTTCATACTTAGCCGTTACTGCTCTTAAATTTTTAATAGCAGCATTAACCGCGGTAAGATCGTCGGTCGTTACTTTATACGAAACTACTATATCTAATTCTGATATTTGTTTTCCTTGATCAGCAACATCCTTCGAACTAGCGGAGGGAGATGATGTGTTACCAAGAATGGTAGCGGTATGGTCTTTAATCATGACCGTTACTCGTTCGCCATTTTCTTTATCTTCAGATTTAATAGTTGCCGATGTTGTCACCGGAGTCCATACGTCAGAACCATCGATTTGCACGTAAGTCGTCTCGCCATCTCTAATGGCTTTGCCATACACGATTGATTCTTTTGGTGTGGCGGTTTCATCTTTGGTTATCTTGACAAATTGAGATATTAGATCGCTCGATAAACTCATATGAACACATCACCTCCATAATTTAGTAGTAAATACTGCTTTCTCGCTAACCGGGCAACCCGGCTCACATTTTATAGACTGACTAATGACTTTAGCCTTAATGTTTGTTAGTCCGGCTCTGGAATAGTTAAGACGCACACAGTCTCCAACACGAACTGGGCAATAGCCATGGGAGTACGATATTGTGTACTCTAGTGTTGAAAGATCGCGAAGTAACTGTTCGGCGTATTCATCTATTTGATGGTTGGTAGGATCATCTAGAGCTGGATCTATTACTCGGTGCACTATTTCTCGACCACGATTTACGGTCGATATAGGGCTGTTAACATCGTCGTTAACAACTCTCGCATGGTATGGTGTAACGCCACCCGTATATATGACTTCTACAACATTCGGAATTCCATATAGATCGTGATCCATATTAAATTCGGGATACAGTATTGAACTGTTACCATCGTCATAGGTCCAAACGGGTTGTAAGGAAACCATATCCTGTTTCGGCGAGAAGAGAATGCGTCCTAATTCGTCTAATGAAAATTCGTATTTTGCATTAGTTATTAAGTCCTTAGTAAAAGTTAACCAGGTATCATTAGTGTTTGATATAAAATCACGAAACAGCGTTTCCTGCGGTGCCTTAATATCAGCTGCGTTAGGATGATCCTTATACAGCGATGATGGTACGGCGACCACCGGAGCTCTAGCATGTTCTCGCACTAGACGATACGCGGTGTCCATAATGTTTTCGCCTTTTGGAACATAATATCCAAGAGGTGGCGGGGACTCTTTAAGTTCTATTAACGGAGTATAGGCGTCCATTAGAACATCTCTTATCTTACCGTCGAAACCGGATGCCGGCGTCTGAACAAGAAATGTACCAAGCGGATGCCTCTCTGTTACTCCATTTTGAATTGTTACAAGGTAAATTCTTACGTAACATTCACCAACCGATTCAGTGATATTAATCGTTGCCGAGCCTAGCGTATCGGCCTCTGAATCGCGATTTATTGTGCTAGATTTCACATTATTGAGTGGCTTGACGTCTTTCCAAGTGTTCGGATCAACTACATAATACTCAAATGTTTGTTGCATTGAGGATAACCAGTCGGCCATCTTATATACCTCCCTCTACTCTCGTAACATCAAGAGTGACAGGTACAGTTAAATCTTTATGCTTCTGGCTAAAGGACACCTTAATATGCGCCCAATATCCGGTTCCGGAAGGCTCTCTGACATAGACATCGCCCATCCACAATTGCAGACGGCGCAATTGATAAATTGCCTCCTCATCATCCTTCTCTATAGCGGCATTCCAGGTGGCGGTTTCGCCCAGCTGTGTGCCATAGTATATTACCGGACGCTTGCGACCGATATACTTAACCTGGGTAACATCTGAGCTATTACTATCCGAAACGTCTATATTGTAATGGAGCTTTAACATAGATCCAGCCCAGGTAGGCTGCGACATTGTGTCTTCACTCCATGTATCAAAACTTGACCATGCTTCGTCCCACTGAATTATTATCGATTTTCCGCCAACCAAATGTCCGGGAAGGTCGTAATAACTAATAGCACCTGTCGAGTTTTCTTTAGCAACGATTCTGTATCGAGCATAATCCAAAGACGGATGCGGGTCGGTTACGAAAGTATTATTACCGTTTACAAGATCTTTGGCTATTTCGGTAAAGCTACCATCAAACTCTCGCCTATAGACTGCCAGAGTGACATCTTCAACCAAAACAAATGTTTCTTTTAAACAATAATAAATGCCCACACCTTCGCCTGTTATACCTAGCTGAACTTCTTCGCCACTAGACGTATATACGTGTTTGATGGTTGAGCGATTTACTCGTGTTGATGTACGAGTATACACGCCGGAATCATACGTGACCCTATAATAAATAGGATCAATGGGTGATCCGGAAGCATTCGTATACACAGCGCAATAATAGATTTCGTTTCCAGAGGAGTTTATACCAAGATATACCCTCTCGCCGGTGGCAGTGTATACATTCTCGAGTATTAACGGATCCAGCTCCTCGGCTGTAACAGAATATACGCCCGATTCTTTATCAACTTTACGATGGGAGGAATATAACTCCTCACAATAAGGTCGTATGGATGCAGAAAATGTGTCATTATCTATGATAATTTCCGCATTAGGCGAGTAATGCATCTCTGTCCATTCCACCATAAACGTCGAAGTCGCAGTTGCTTTTAAACCAGAATTCATGGAAACAGTGCAAGTAATCATATACTCTATACCGTTTTCAAGATCCAGATTGTCGGCTGAAAATTCAACCATTAAAGGTGTGGAAATATCGAAATTCTTTGAGTATACTTGCTCGCCGATACTTACCATTTTGACGTTACCAACACTATCTACGGTTTCATAAACATTGTTAGCGGAAACAGACAAATGATAACCGACCGGAGTCTGTGTTTCGGGACCGGCTACGGCTTTAACATAGAATGGAAAACCACCAAGTATACTCATAACGCCGCCTTCCGGTTTTACCAATTCGATGCTTCCGTCTTCTAAAATATTGTAACTATCAGTTACCATAAGAGATAAGGTTGCGGGAGCATAGATATCAATATCTCGGGGTGTCGACCACTTACCGAGAATATTAGTTATACCAGCGGTACAAACTTGCCATTTGAGTTTGGCGCCTTCGCCAAATCTGTTGGTGTCGATAACACACATGCTAGTCAGATCTTTTTCACTATCATCCTCGAAATCGCGGACTTTATATTTAAAGCCATTAGCATCGATACCATATACGGCATCGTTTTTAATTTCATGTGTTTCTTCGACACCATTGACACTCAATTTAAGCCAAGCATATGTCTGACTAGCTGCATCCTCGGAATTATGGATCCAGTATAAGTTCAACGGTTCTCCGGTTACTGCGGTCGTAGTAGATTCCCAAGTCGTAGGAGCCTCGGGCGGGTCTCCGAGTTTAACCGAGGATAACTCAGACCAATCCGACGTGCCTTTTTCGTTCTTAGCTCTTACTCTGAACCAGTATTCTCCAGACCCAAGCTTATATACTGTAATTTGTGTAGTGGCATCTGTCGTCGACGCATCTGTCACACTACCACCAATACTATCGAAATACGTTTTATCGGTAGTGTACTGAATATCATAAGTATCAGCTGATGCGACTTTTTTCCATTCGAGATAGACAGAAAAACCGTCATTGTTTTTTTCAGAGGCTTTACATTTAAGGTCGGATGGTACCGACGGCATAGCTCGAACCGCTGCCGAGAAATCGGACCAGTCACTTTCTAAATTACCTCTAAACGCTTTACATCGAACTTTATATTCGTGTCCCGCCTCAACATCGTATGACCATTTAACATAATTGTATGTGGTATCGATCTTGGCTTTGTCAGTTATAACAGGTTCGGAATCGTTTTTAACTAGCTGAAATGATATCTGATCGGCATTGAGTTCGTCTAATTTCAGATTGTCCAAGCGGGCTGTGAGTTTATACTTTTCGACATCCACACTCGGGGGCGATGGTGTGCCCGGCAAAAGATTATCGTCTTCATAATATTGCCAAGCGCACCATTTACCATCATAATAATATGTGGGTTTATTATCCTTGTTGGACTTCTCTTTCGAAACCGGCTTGACACGAACTCTAACACGAGTGGCATTAGTGGGAAACTTATACGTGCCATATCGAGATTCCGCAAGATAACTTTGATCTACAGTTTTATCGCTGCTAGATCCGGTAAACCACAAACCGTCTTTTGTGTAATATTCCCATGTGACTTCGTACTTCGCGGTTTCTTTTTGTTTAGAATCGCTCCAATCCCACGACACATATACCTCGTTATTGCTAGAAGCTAATAAACGGGGGGTATTCAACGTAACCTTGTCAGCCGCATAGGTAACTGTCGCAGAAGATGACGATGTTGCGGATGCGGTACCAGCTTTGATTAGTTTACCCTGTTTTAATAATGAAAGCATTTTACTGTTTTGAGCAGCGGTGCCTCTGTAGGAGGATATATTATTCAACGTTGCTATCGTACAGCGATACGAATAGGTGGATTTCTCACCTAGCGATTTCAACGCATCAACGATACTGCTGGATGATCCTGTATACTTTGCAAAATATGAAACGGTTTTAGACAGCATAATTTTCTGTCCTACGCCTATACTATTAGGGTCGGGTATTCCGTTAATATCCGCTAACTGCTGCGCCGAAAGTCCATTGCCGTATTTTTCGGCTATTTCCGATAGTGTATCTCCAGATTCAGTAGTTACATATTTTCCATCGCTTGACAGTTTAGCCATACGCTATATCCTCCTTTCTACTTTTGCTGCCCTTACAAGAGACTTGACAGCTTCCGAAATATTGGTGCCATCATCGTATGTGATGCCATCAATGTGATATGTGTTGTTAGACATTCCGGCTATATCTTTACGCAAAGCTTTAATGCCAGATACAATATCTCTAGAATTATTTCCATTTTGATATCCGAGCATCGACGCCGATACCGCACCAACGCCCGCCATGTTAATGGCTAAAGTTCTACCAGAGAACAAGTTATTAATACTACCGGCTCCTGATCTAACATCTGATAAATCGAGAACGGGACGGATTGTAGGTTGAACATCGATATCGCTGTTGATTAAATCTGTTATGTTGGCGATAGATTTACTAATGCCTGTTTTTGCAGAGTCGGCCATAGTGGCACCAGCTTTGTATGCCTTGGAAACGTTGGCTATTAACGCATTAACGAATCCTATACCCGCAAAATCACCAATTTTGTACATTTCCTTAGAGGGCGAGTTTTCATCAAGCGCTTCTTTAGCGGCTTTCAACGCGGCCTTACCAAGAGCACCACCAGCATCGCTGGCAAGACTTTTGTTATTTTTTATGCCGTTTGCAAATCCGGTTACAACATTCTTACCTGCATCTTTTGCATCCGATATAATACTCTTGGAGTCAAGAACGTCGACCGCTGCTTCAGCTACCGTTTTAGCTTTCTTTTTGACAGCATCTTTCTTTCCTTCAGCAGCTTTGCCAAAGGCGTCCATCATAGATTTAGCGGCTTTCTCGATGTCCGCTTTTGGTGTTTCGCTCTTGAATTCGTTAACAAATCCGGTAATACCATCTTTTGCTATACTCTTGATGGATGTACCAAATGTTTTTAGCGAATCGAGATTGACACCGTTCACCCGTTGGGCAAGCGATATTACATCATTGACTTGGTTGATGGCAAAGATTATGGAGTCACGACCAATGTTACCAATCTCCCAACAGAAAGAGGCCAATTTCGGCGCGAACGCTTTAAGCTTCGTGCCGAATTTTGATAATCCCTGTGTAGTTGTCTCTAGATTGATTGTGCCTAGGGTGGCTACGGATTTCATCGCCTCGCATGCAGAGTTCACGGTCGCTATTTGTTCGGGGCCAAATGTTCCTAATCGGGAAACAAACTTTGCTAGATCCTCGCCCAATCCCGGGAGCTTGTCTCCAAATGTAGCCAAACTATTTTCGCCTAACATCTTAGACACCCAACCGCCATCGTTTGGAATGGTATTTGCTGCTTTCGCTAAAGATGTAATGGTCGCTCCTGCACATTCAACAGTTGTTATGCTGTCCTTTCCAAATGTTCCTAGGTTTGTAACAAAGGCGGCGATATTGGTACCTAAACTAGGTAACTTTGCTCCAAATGTGGCTAAACTATTTTCGCCAACTATTTTCGCCCACAGGCCGCCTTCGTTTGGTATAGTGCCCGCCGCTTCTGCTAAAGCTTTGATAGCCTTACCGGCACATTCAACAGTTGTTATGCTGTCCTTTCCAAATGTCCCTAGGTTTGTAGCAAAATTTTTGAGGTTGGTACCTAAATCCGGTAAATATGATCCAAATGTGGCTAAACTATTTTCGCCAACTATTTTCGCCCACAGGCCGCCTTCGTTTGGTATAGTGCCCGCCGCTTCTGCTAAAGCTTTGATAGCCTTACCGGCGCAGGTAATGGTCGTTACTTGTTCTTCGGTGAAGGTCCCGAGGTTGGTAACAAATGTTTTTAAATTTGTTGCTAAATCGCCAAGTTGAGATCCGAAAGTGGCCAGCGATGATTCCCCGCCGATGAGCCTGGTTATACTCTCAAACATATTTGCGCCGGTCAAGATGAGAATAGCACTCGCCAAGGCTTTTACACCCTCCATGACGGCCGGATCGATTTGTTTACTCATCATAATAAACGGCATTGCGTTCGTTATGAACAACGATAGTTCGGTGCCGAGCGTGGAGAACGAACTGCCTCCTGATATGAATGCTACCATACTCTCCAGTAAATCCGCAGCGGTCAATAACGCTATCGCGCCAGCAAGTATACCGACACCTTTTAACACAGCATCGTCAACCATTTTAGCGCCCATAATAAACGCTGTGGCATTCGTCATAAACAAGGATAAATTTGTACCTATTATCGGTAAACCGGCTGATATTTCAACCAGTATCCCATTTACGAACGCTCCGATCATTTGCCCGATACCGCCGGCTAATTGAACCAACACGGGTATTCCTTTATCAAGAAATCCTTGTAGTGCTGGGAATTTTTCCATAAGAGCGCCTATACCCGTTGCTAACACGCCAAGTGCGAGCATTAAACCAGAAAGCGCAGTCAGAGCAGCAACACCGATTAACGCTAACGGTCCGATTACAGACAACACGACTAATATTGCCGTCATTGTTGTAGTGAGTGCTATTAGTAAATTAGCATTTTTTGTGGCATTTTGAATATTTTGCATAAGTGCCAATACGCCGACAAAAGCTAATAATGGAACGGCCATTGTGGTTAGAGCTAACACGCCGATGAACGGCAATCCTGCCATACCAAATGCGCCGATTATAGTTAATGGTATTAGTAGCAGGGCCATTGTGGTAGCTAATGCTGACAATACCATCGCATTCGCAGTGGCCTTCCGTATATTTTGCATAAGTGCCAATACGCCGACAAAAGCTAATAATGGAACAACCATCGCAGTAAGCGCCAATACGCCAAGTAATGCGTCTTTGGTAAATTTTCCAACGGCACTAAGAATAACTAGAGAAGCCGTCATAGTTAATACCAATAACGCTAGACTAGCGGTTGTTCTCAATGACGCATCAACATTTAACGCCGACAATGCGGCTATGACACCAGCTAAAACAATAACTACGCCAAGCATCATAGCTAGTGGCGCAATTATTGACTTGGTCTTTTTAAGCGATTTTGCCGACATTATTAATAATGTAAATACACCCATAAGAGCGCTAAGTGAACCGGTGGCAACAGCCAAGTTCACCGGGTCTATAAACGACAGCCCTGCTACCGCTGCGGCTAATACGGCAATCGCCACGGTCATAATAATAAGCGCTCCTTTGACGTTTTGGGCGCCTTTTAACGCTTTTATCATCATAGTCATCATTATAGATAACAAACTTACCGCAACTACGCCCTTTGCTAAATGGTCTATTTTTACTAAACCGAGCAGTACCGCTACGGCGGCCATAATGCCGATAGCGACAGATATCGCGAATATACTGGATGCTATACCTTTCACTTGTGCCCCGTATTTACCAATAACGAATATAAGGGCGGATATAATACCCGAAAATATAGTAATTACCGCGGTGCCTTTTGCTAGTGTACCAACATCCATGTTGCCTAAAATAGCCGTTGTTCCAGCCATTAGGAGCATAGCGAAAGAAATTGCCAATATTGTAGACCCTACTTTGGCAATGGCGCCACCCCCGGCTAATCTCGTAATACCAACAAGACCGGCTACGAGAACACCGAATACTGCGACTCCAATAGCACCTTTCGTTAAAGCCGCAGGGTCCATACTTCCTACGATTCTGGCAATAAACACCAGTAACAGTATCGCGAACGATATCTTTAATATAGTGGAACCTAGTTTGTTTACGTTTGGACCCGCCAATTTAGTAGCTGCCATTAAACCGACTATAAAGCGGCCGAATACTACCATGACACTTATTCCATTGACTAGAGTCGCTTCGTCCAACTTAGCTATCTGCTTCACGACGAATACCAGTAATAAAATCGCGGCAGATACTTTCATAAGGGTGCCGCCAATAGTGAGTGCGGCCGGATTTACTAAATTGGTAGCGGCCATCAGCCCAACCAAAACCCCGCCGAGAGCTATAATTGCTATTGTGCCTTTAGTAATATCTCCAACGCTTAGGCCGGCTAACTGTTTTACCGCCATACCCACCAGTAACAACGCAGCAGCTATTGGTACAATTTGGGTTGTAACTTTTGCAACATTTAATCCGCTTTTGTTAATTTTCAATGAACTTACATCGTTCATCTTAGTAATCGCTATAGTTAATACGGTTAGAACGATGGTTAATGCGCCTATAGCGTCTATAGCGCCCCGTAATTGTTTGGCATCTAATTGCGCTAATACATAGACGGATGCTGCTAAAACAGCTATCGCAAATGCGAAATTTAATAACGCTTTAGACCTGGCTTCCCATGCTTTGGCTTTGAGATATTTACCTATTCCGGTAAATAACCGTTTAATACCTATGCCAACGCCCTCTAAGAATTCGCCAACTCCTTCAAACATCGAGGCAAAGGTCGCAAAGGCGGATGCCATTTTATTACTAGCTAACACTAAACCGATACTAGTGAAAGCGGCTAACACAGCTCCCCAGTCGATCGCTTGTAAAAACGATACAACTTTACCGAAGAATCCCGTGATTGTATCCCAGACCGACGGGAACCCTTGGGTCAGTCCCAAAAGTAAACCAGCCACGATGAATCCACCAATAGCAGCAAATACTACTGATGGTGAATGTATGCCGAGAATGTCTTTAGCTTTAGTGATTAATGTTCTAATAACATTGGTGATCACTTTCCATAACGTTCCGGCACCATTTTGAATTCCTTGCCATAAACCAGCAATTATGTTTCTACCAGTTTCATAGGCTTCGGATCGTTTGAATGCTGCAAATGCTTTTTTAGCAGCAGTGCCTAGAGCCGTAAAGAAACCAGCTATTTTTTCTAACGGTTTGGCTTCCGCAACCCAATTTTTGACAGCTTTTGTTGCTTTCTGTATGTATGGCGTCAACCATTTGAATACGCCGGTAAAATCCAATACGCTATCCACCCAATCGTGGAATTTTACTATCGCATCGCCTATGATGGCTGTGATGTCTAATACATTGATGTTGAATGCGCCTAAAATCTGGGATAGTATTTTAAAAGCGATTTTAATAGGACCACCAACAATAGTCATTATCAAATCTAAAATAGCAAATAAACCTTTAAATGTTCGTTTTAATTTATCACTATTTTCTTTGTTAACGAGTAACGAGCGAGAAAATCGGTGGAAAGCTACTATTGCGTTAAACAGTGCATCTGCTATTTTCTGAATAGTTGACGTACCGTCAGATTCGAAAATCTCTTTCCACGCTTGACCCATGGCTTTGAACACGCCTGTTAGGCTACGTCCAATATTCGCAAATCCCTCGAATAGCAGCCATCGGCCGTCAATTTCATCTATCTTTTCGAGAAATTCCTCTATAGGCATGCCTAATCGTTTAGCTGTTTTTTCTAATTCTCTAAAAGCCTTAATCTGCTCATCGGTATAACCTTTTGCTTTTAATTGCGCGTCAGATAATTTAATAAGCTCCGCTAAACGCTTGGCGTCTTCTTTTGTTATTTTGCCTTGTGTTTCGGCGCCTTTTTCTTGGGATTTATTTAAGCCGTCTTGTGCTTCTTTGTAGTTGGTGGCGTGTCGAACGCTATTACCCAACCGTTCGTTAACTAAGTTCTGAGCATGAGCCCAATCATATCCCGCCTTAGTTAGATCCTGCCATCTAGTAGGCGCGTTACCCCATTTACCGGCTATGATTTCCTTGACTAGTGTATCGTAATCCTTCAAAGCGCCTTTTGCGGTATCAACTGCCGATTTTACAGGATTCAATACGCCTTGTATTTTATCTGCAAGTTTACCGAAGCCTCTGCCTAAAGCGCTTTCGAGAATAGCATTACGGACATCCGCCATTTTGGTAACAACATTACTTATAAAATTGGTCAGACCAGTCCATAATTCTTTAGCTTCCGCCAAATCGCCGAAGATAATTTGCCAAGTATCTTTCCAACCAGTACCAGCAGTAGCTTTAAGCGACTCCATCATCTGGGTGAAAGTCTTGATGTCCTGGGCAGCGGAATAAGATTTTTTACCTATTTCAGTGGTTTCGTCACCGTAGTCACCGAACACTTTCATCATTACATCGGTGGTAGCCCATTGTTTCTGTAATCCGTCGATAAAAAGTTGTTGTAACGTGAACTGTTTACCCCCGGCTTCGTATAAATCGTCTCCTACTTTTGTAAGTGTTCCGGCAGCAACGGCCGCGTCGACCATCTGGTTTTTCCATTCCATAGTCGCAATACCGGCGTTATTGATGGAGTTATAGTCCATTCTGGTGAGGTAGCCGGTACCTATAGCTTGACCAAGGTTATAGAATGCTATAGATGCTTTACCAGCATCACCACCGGCAAGGGCCGTGGCGTTAGCAATACCAATCATTGCTTTTGTAGCATCTTCTAATTTAACACCAGCGTTTGTAAACTTCGGCAGGTTGTTTAGCATGTCCGCTGTACTATAAACCGTTTTATCGGCATATTCGTCCAGTTTTTTTAACTCTTTTGCGACTTCTTCTGCTGTTTGTCCGGTGGCAGCCATAGTTGTTTGGACAGCATTCAAGGTCATTTCATACTCACTAAAACCGTCTTTGACGGGGTCTATAGTAAGTGCTGAAATCATTCGTTTACCGGCATTTACGGCAGAGTTTGTCAGGTTAGCGAGGGCGGTTACCCCTATGACTTCTAGAGCAGAAAACTTAGTACGAACTGTTTCTACGCTATTTGATAAGCCGGACATATCGACTTTCTTAGACGCAGCTTGAACATTCTCGAGCCCTTTGGACGCGCCAGTTAGGTTTAATTTCTGCTTCAATTTATCAAGAGTACTCATACTAGTGCTGACATTCTTTTCGAAACGTTGATTGTCAAACTGCATAGAGACTACTCTTTCTTCAATCTGTTTACTCATAGGGCAGTAACCTCCTTCCACGCATCGTTTACTATTTGATCAAAAATGGGCTGAATGGCAGGGTTGATATAGTCTCGTCCCTGCACCCAGCCACCAGTGCCTGTTCCGTGCCCATACTGTAATATGATGGCAACAAGAACTCCATTTTGAATATTTGAATTGTTAAATGTGATTTTGGCAGAGTCTTTGGTATGTTCGACTTCGTAATACCAAGAACTAGCCGTTAAACCGGAGTCGATAGGTGTCGCAGACGACAAAGCCGCTACGCCTTTTGGCCGTATTTATTCAGAATCTCTACTCGAGCAGCGCGTTTCAATCGCTCGAAGTATCGAGTGGTTTTAGAAAAATCACCTTTATGCGTAAAGCGTATCATGCGACACCTCCTTTATCCGTTACTATTTAGTTGTTTTCTTCTCGCAGCATTTATAGCTGCGTTACGACTCATTGTCGCTTTTTTGCCCATTTTCTTCGGTGGTGTGTTTTTAACGTTACAAACCCTAATCAAAGTTAGTAATCTATTAAGATGCCACTTTTCGCATTTCATGGGTATTTGTAATGCAATCATCCAATAATATATAAGTTCAGCTGTAACGATTTCGCCGTTCGATCGACCGGTTTTTCTTTCTTCAGAAAACCAGGTAGCCGTCATTGGCGCATTAATATAGTTTTCGACATCTTTTATATTACTGTCCGTAATTAATGTGTAAGTTATAGGTGGAACATTCTGAGTGATTGTCATACATCTTATATAATCGATGGTTTCCTCGGTGGTCATACCTTCTTTAGACAAAAATGGCTTACACCACTTGGATTCCCATTTTGCAAGAGAGACAAGAGAATGCTCTAAAGTTAACAGTTGCTCTTTTGCGGTAACGAATGTGCCAGTCGATTCGTCGTATAATTCAGCCGCAGGGACTATTAGTTGTAGCATTTCTCATCCTCCTGTCATTTTTATTTTTAGTTATTTGCAGGAAGACCCTGTCTAATGTTCTGAACATTGGGCATTTTATCAGCTATAGACGACGGTATAACCGCATTTACAAAATTAGCAGCCGCGATATCATCTGTCATAAACTCGTCCATGATCACGTCAAACGCCATAGTTTCAGCAAATTGTACATAAAGAGGGTTTCCGTTTTCGTCAACTTTAGCGAAGCGTCTACCTTCGTCTTTTCTTACACCATACGATTTGAGGATGAGATCCTTAATAAATTTAAGAATGCCCTTACTATTAAATTGACCCATTATTTTGGTAACGGCCTGTTTTTCGTCCATGGTGTCGGCATCGCTCTTTATAGAATCCGAAACATTATCGGGTAGCTCTAACGCAAACTCGATTAATTCGGTTTTGGTGAGGTTAAAATATAGATCATCTATTCTTTCATTACCGTCAAAGTCTTTATAATTTACTGTTTTTTTATACATAATATTTTCTCCTTTTCAATGTCGATTTAATAAAAAAAGAGCCCTCGTATTTCAGAGGGCCCACGTTTGCTTAAATTAATAGTGGTTTAATATTAGCCTGCTGCAAACATAGTTGCGATTTCATCCGGAAGAGGCAGAGTAGCTTCTTCAGACTCGGTGCCGTAGAGTTTAGCTTCAAGAGCAGCGAGCTTAGATGCATCAACCTTAGTGCTATCGATTGTGATCGATGCGGTCGGTTTATGACCGGCGACGTTCACGGGTGTGGTAGTAACTTCCCACGAGAAAGTAATAGCTTCGGGGCTATCGTTAACAGTGGCATATGCTTTCTCGGAAGGAGCAGCTAATGCACCGTAGATAATATGAAGCTTGTAACCGTGATCATTGCCATCTACGTCGTTACCAATAGTGGTTCTATAGCAAAGACCGAAGGCTTTACGTTTCTGCTGGCCAATGAATACGCCCTCAGCAAGAGAAGCGGAGCCATCGCATGCTGCAAATTCATCGGGGTAGGTATAAGCCTCGATGGTTGCACCGAACTCCTCGTTAGACAGCAAGTTCAAGTATTTAATATCATCCGCATAAAGAGGGGTAGCCTCAGCACCAGAGGGGCTTTCTGTAACAGCGGTCAAACCGTTCCATGCTACACCTTTGGGGTATGCGCCGTTCTCCTGAACATAGAGCACGCCCTGTTTAACACCGGTCTCGTACAAACGTTCACCGGTCTGATCCCAAACAAGTTTAGACATAATTGTGTCCTCCTTTTAAAATATTAGTAATAAATTGTAAAAGTAAAATGATGTAAGTTATCCGCGGTATATGACGTTCCAAAACTAATCATCTCAAAGTGACTAAGTAATGATGCTGGAATCGCACTATCGGGATCTCGAGTTATAAACACAATGCTATATTGGTTGGTGTTTTTGTAAATTTTATTGTTGGCGCGTTTTAAATCTACGCCAGACAAATTATACCGAATAGCATCGTAGCTCATTGTTACAGACGCGGGAGGATTAAAGTACACGTTTCTCGATCCGAGGAGTTCACATAATTCCTCATGTAGTTCAAGCCTGCTGGCCATTGTACACTCCTCCCAACGTCAGTATTAGTCTAGGGCGTTGGGAAGCGTCAACTGTCGTGACCTTCCACTTAGTACCCATAAACTCGATGTATTTTATAGAATGAAAATTCTGATAGGCGAAAGGATCGGCTACTATGCTAATTTGGTTATTAACAATCAAGTCGTCATTCGTGCTATCAGAAGATGTTGACCATCTACTAGAGTTTCGAATAACATCACCAGAGTAGTTACGCACGGTAATCGTTTCTTTAAACACGCCAGGTGCGGATTCGACAGACTCAGCATAACCTACTTTTCCATACCATTTCGCCATTTTGAATTATCCTCGCTTTATTAACCAGCTGCTGCCGGAGCAACGGGCTCTTCAAGAGCGATTGCAGATTCAAGCTTAACAAGTGCGCCAGAAAGTCTGGTTTCCATAAGGTATTTATACTTGTTGAAGTCGATATCGAAATCGCTGAACTTAGTGATTTCGCCGCCCTTGGTTGAACCAAACTGATAGTCAGCAAGGTTTACAAAGAGGCCAAGAAGTTTCTTAGTATTACCTTCAGCGTCTTCTCTGGTCAAACCAGCAAACTGTTCAACCTCAATAATCGAGTTAACGTTAAGTGCTCTAGCAAGATCGGCTTTGGAATCGTAGATACGACGACCGTTGAGATCACGAGCAAGAAGCATTACGTTAACGAGATGCGGTGCGCAGTAGAAGTCGAGCGATCCGCTACCTTTATACTTCTCACGAGCATAAAGAGATGCGGTGATAATAGCCTCAGCATAGATGTAGTTCTCGCCGAAGTTAGCAGAGGTATTGCTGCCCTGAAGCTCGGTTTTAGCTGCTTCAATGTCAACGTCAGCATGGATGGTATAAGCCTCTTCATCCTTCCAAACGGGACGAATATTGGTTTCGTTGATTTTATCCGGGTCAGTGGCATCACGACCGTCACCTACGAGAGATGCGAGAGCAAGAGTTTCATACATGTTAACTTTCATCTCACTCTGGGTGTGTGCAACTACATCGAAATCGGTGATGTCATTGATATCATCACGATGGAGCTCCTCTTTAATATAAACAGTGGTAGGTTCGGTCTTTCTTCCGATAAGATTAATCTTGTCGGCAAGTGCTTTCTCCTGCTTTCTGTTGTTATAACCCTTAGCTTTGAGTTCTGCAATTCTAGCATCGGCATAACGGGTGCGGATACGAGAATAAGGGCTCTTGCGAATCTTATTAATTACACCCATGACCCAGCCCTGATCAGCTCTGAGAACTTCGGGTGCGCCGGGGTTAAGAAGCTTGTGATCGGGGAGCAATTCCTCAAGAGTTTCGGTGTCGCCGAGATCAAGACCGTGAGCGAGCTTGTTCTCTTCTGCAAACTTTGCTAAAGCCTGTCTAAAGCTACCTACGCCGGGTTTCTTTGCCATTTCGAGGATGGCTTCCTGGTCAGCATGGGAAAGTACGGCATCGTTTTTAACTTCTGTCTGATCGAATACATTAGTTTTCATAGTTTCAGTTCCTCCTTCTGAATGTTCAACATTTTTATTATCGGTTTTTGTGTCTGAGTCGTCGTCAGATGTTTCAGTTTTATCATCTACGTCTTCATCATCCATTGACAGGGCAACCACCGCATAAACGGCGTTTTGTTCTTTTTCAGTCAACTTATTGATTGCTTGATTGAAGACGTCGTGTACTGTTTCATCCTTGGATCCTTCTTCAGACTCTGTTTTTTCAGCAGCATCGGCTGCCGCAGATTCTTCTTTTTTCGTCTCTGACGAATCGGATGAATGATAAATGGTTAGTACGCCGGTCTCATCATAATTAGCGATTAAGCCCTCACCGCTTTCATCATCATGCGCCATAACCCAATCAATGTAGGCACCGGGATTTGCTCCGGCTAAGACAACGCTAAGTTCACGAATTATACCGTGGACCACGTCGTTTCCTATTTGTTTAAGTTTATTGGCATAGATTGAGAGTGATCTTACATCTCCGTGTTCGACGCATTCTTTAATCTTTTGACCTTGTTCTGTTTCGTTAAAAGTTAAATATGCGTAAACACCGTCATCTCGATTTTCGAGTATGGCATGGCCCAAAACTGCATCGGGGTTGTTATGGTCGTGGTTGTAAATCAACGGGACCGTTTTTCCGTCGCAGTCTTTAAACGCATCTTTTCTAATTGTGCGCCCATCACCACACACTAAATCGTTTCGAGTGGCATAACCACTACAATGACAATTGTGTATCTCCATTTTGACTTTCTCCTCCTTTTTTAATTTTTTCGATATTTTTATTAACCTGTTCGGTTACAGGCTGCATCTTTTCATCCGGGTGGTTCAGATTGCTGTTTCGAAGTTCGTCAGCTTTAGGGTCTTTTGACGGCTTCATACCGACAACTTGTCTGATTTCGTTCGATGTCATAATCTCATTTCTTGTAAACTTGTCTGCTATTTCGGCGAGATCGTTTACCGGAACGAGACTGAACGGATCCCTGAAGAACACTATTGACTGGGCCTGTGTTCGAGCAGTTTTTGTTAGGAACTTTCGTTTCATCTCATCAACTACTGCTGACACGATTGGCTCAATAGTACGGTTATAATAGTTGAGCATTGTTGTTTCATCCGCAGTACCATCTAATATAGTCTGAGTGATTCCTAGCTGGCTATATAGCATGCTCGTTAAGTATTCAATCTGCTTCATTAGATTGTTTTCCAACGGTCGATTCAACTGGATGATACGCTCAGTGCCATCCGCATATGCCACTCCATACTTTGAGTTTGACAATTGTTCCTCTATCGATTTTCGTCGTTCCTCTGCCTGCTGTCGTTTTACTTCTGACTTAATAACGTACGGCAACTGTATAATCATATCCAATTTACCGGAGCCGCTTTGCTCATCTATAGCGTCTAATAAATTCAATTTTCTGACGAGTCTTTGCATAGTTGAGCTTTTTTCGTTAATAACTGCATACAAAGGGTTTTCAACAATGGCCACCATTTTTTTGGGTAGCCATATTTCTTCTTTGTTACCAGTTCGTTCGTTATATAATCGAACTCTGATTTTTGTCGGTTTCCATTCTAAAATTTTGGCTGTTCGCAATGACTCGATGTTATATGAGCCGGATACGGTCGGATCAACAGACGTTTCAACGGGGACAATAGCAATACAGCCCTCATCCAACATCGACATGTATATATCCTGCAATAGTGCCCGCCCGGTTTGATCGATATTAGCTTCGAGCGATAAGCAATCGTTAAGAGTCGAAACCATTGTTTCTTTATATCTCTCGTTTTCGTCAAGTCGAACGTGCTTAATGTCGATAGCCGCCGCATCCATCGCGATTCGGTTATATACCGCAGTTACTATGGATCTCTCATTTCCGCCCGAAAATCTAACTCGATCTGGGCGGTGATAGTATGATGAACCGGTATCATAATGCGTTGTTGGGTTGCGATTCCAAAAAGCGTTCCAGGAATGTTTCAATCTGGAACCAAATGATTCTTCCATTGCGTCACCTCCTTAAGCAAAGGCGTCTCTATTATGTTTATAAGCGATATATGCATCCATCAATGCCGCTACAGCATCGATTTTATGCTCACGTCGCTGTTTGTAAAGTTTTCTGTTACCATTGGTGTCTTCTAGCGTAATGCAGTTACCCATGGCAAACGACATAAGTTCCTCGTCGAATTGAAGCTTTCGTTCTTCGGAAAGTTTCTTGAGTTCACCAAGAGGAACCGATTCCGTTTTAGCACCTTGTATAACTTTTTCGATACCGAATGGTCCGTTTTCTTGTTCCCATCTAGCCACAAACTCTTTGGCGTTATACGGGTCAAATCCGAAACATTGAACTTCGTACTCACTTTGAATTATGTAATTATCCAAATCCTCATATACTTCCATCATATCTAAGACAGTACCTTCGAGAACGATTAAACTGCCTTCTTTCATGAATTCTTCATATTTAAAGCGCATCGCGCCTGGTAATTTTGTGAGTGTGGATGAAGATATATAGTTTCTGGTCTTGATACCAAAACATCCATTTGCTAGGGGAAATAAAAACGTGAACGCACAGAAGTCATCGCCTTGGGATAGGTCGGCGCCCAGTGCGCATGGCATTCGCCAATAATCTCGTTTTCGATGGGGAAGTGTTTCCTCATAAGTGAAGTAATACGTATAACCTTCCATCGGAATACCGAAACGTTTTGCGAGAATATCGTTCCTTGTTGCTGGTGCATTTTCCGCACGATCGACATCCAGGTGATACGTCTCATAAGTGACGGTCTTGCCAATATTAGGGTTTGCTTTTCTCCACATATCTGGGTTTTTAACTTCATCGATAGAGTCAAGTTTATACCACCAAATCGAAACATGTGGGTTCGGATACTCTCCTTTGAGAATGTCCATTAACTCCATTTTAATGGTGTCGCCACTGCCATTTCGAACTGTTCCTTCTGAACTTATAGCTACTATGAGATAATCGTCGTTTTTCGAAGCTCCTTGCTCGATAGCGCCTATAACATCTTCTCGAATATCGCCAGAAAGCCATTCGTCAACCGTTGCTATCTTCGTTCGCAAACCCTGAAGTTTATCTATGCTCATGGGTCGTATTTCGAGAAGAGACCCTGTTAAAAAGTTCTCTATTCCCTTTTTGGTAGACGCTAACTTACAACGGTTGGCTTTTGATCCGGTTGTGTTTTGTAGAGAACCCTCTGTGAGAAACTTATACAACGGTCCTCTCGATCTCGTGATTGCAGTTCGTATAGGCGATAATACTTCTTCTGCCTGTTTCATGGTAGGAGCTGTGGTTATTTGGTGTGTTGTTGATGTGTCGACATTTAAAAAGTAATTTTGTATACACGAAGCATACATAGATTTAGCCGCGCCTCGGGCAACGATTAAATATTGTTTTTTTATTAGTCGTTTTTTAATCAGCTTCTTAACATATCGACCGCCATGCCCATTAGGCGATGGTTCGTAAACGCTTCGTTCCTCAAAGTAGTACCATCCGAAAATTTGTTCAGCCCATAATTTAAACGAATCGAGTAAATGTAAATCTTCACCATCGGTCAACGTCAATTCGTTTTCGCAATAATTGATAAATCCCTGAATGGCTTGGTCGTCGTACCAAACTCGAGGGTCTTCTATGAGCGCATCGATCCGATTCATTTCGAGTGATATTGTTTCGCATACTGGTATCTCGCCTCGCATTACGGCTTCTCGAAATTGACCGTAATATTTAGGCGTAGCTGTGTTTGATAGTGCTATATCACATCACCTACTTTTCGCCTCTTTTATTCTTTAACATGGTTTCTTGCGTTGCGCGTTTAACCGCTTTTGCAAGTTCATCGTCTGTCATTTTAGAGACATCTTTTGAACGCCAATCTGTTGCCTTACCACTTTTGTCATCACCAAACAACTTACGAACTGTCTCTACACTCTTGTATAATTTGGTTCCTGAATCGAGTAAATCGGATGCTTTTTTGGTCCATTTAGTGGTGGTGTCTACAAATTGTTCACCTTTGCTAACTTCTTGAGGAGACAAATTTTTTATATTTCGCTCCAACACGAGGCGATTGTATACTGCCTGAAGTTCACTAGTTTCAAAGAGATCCGCGTTTTCATATAATTGTTTTGCGGACTTGCTTCGAATGATCTCGGCTTTCTTGTTTGCGATGGTGTCTTGGGATTCGGAATCCGATAATGCTTTCTTGCGATCTTCTACGTCTTTTCGCAACGCATCTAACTTTTTGAGTTTTGCTTCGGTGCGCTGTTTATTTCGAAGAATTTTTTGCTCATCCTTCAACGCTTTGGTTTCTTTTTCGTATCTCTTTTTTCCAGCTTTAGTCAGACTTCCATCTCGGTTTTGGAACCGGCGTACCCCCCACTTCATACCCGTGATACCCCAGTGTTGTAATTCGTTATCTTCCATGTTGAGTTTACACCTCCTCATCAGCATTAGGCGGATCCACCGCTACATTGAGTCGCCATTCGATCTCACTAATCATACGATTAATGGATTCGATAACTGCGGAACTTGATGGCGGATCGAACATCAATTTTACTTTTAGATGCATGTAGGTTTTTACAGCTTCGATGTTTGAATCTTTAGGAATAAAGTCTGTCCAAACTGCTTCTGCATCCTGAATCGAGAATCCGTTAGAAGGACCGACACCAAGCTGAGTTAAAATCATAAACACAGAATTGATATGCATGATTAGATCAGGGTCGAAGTGTTCATACTCTTCTTCAATACCTAATAATTTTTTTATTGATGTCAGTATACTTTCCATGGTGATCCCCTTTACTTCTTAACCGCGATGTACTTTTTCATGCACCAACCGTTAAACCCCTCGGTTGTGGTACCTTTACGTACATGATAAAATTCGCCATTCGAATCTGTGATTTCTACTTCGGTACCCTCTTCTATAATTAAATCGACAGCTGCGTTCGGGTGCGGATTGGTACGAACATTAAGCCTTGAGCAATTAACAACAACGCCCTTCTTTACCTCAATCTTCTGCGGCTGTACAGCTTCACTTTCCGCAGTTTCGGTTTTTACTTCTGCCACATTATCAGACTCTTTTTCTACTGAAGGCTTATTATAATTGGTGTAGTTGTTTCGATTATGTTTGTTACTCATGCGAAATCCTCCTTATTAATCATTGTTTCCACGGACATGTATCATTCTTACGCCGCACGATCGGCGCTTCGATCAACAAGCTTCTATCCCCATAATGGATAGCGCGATGCGTGTTATCGATAGTGCAAATCATATATTCTGGGTCTAGAAGATACTTAGTCCTATGTATTATGTCTTCTGTAGTTATGGGGTTCATATGATGAACTATAATTCTACTGCGAATATCGTGACCGTTAGCCATTCCCAAATCTTGGCAATAGTCATTGTTACCGGTATCTCGAAGTATTACAAAATCTCTTGCAGCAAGGTATTCCTTGTCAGTTCTGTAAAACTTTTGATTCATATAACGATCAAATCCAAAAGTCTCTTCGCCGACTTTTCCGCCAAGACGAAGATACTCATATCGTTCAACAAAGGTCGGAAAGGTGACTAGTTCGGAATACGTTCTAATAATACTCATCGTAATCATCCTCGTCTTGTCCGCTGTAATTTCGCATAGCCTTAAGTGCTTTCTCATATAGAACCTTAATCTCTTCCGCATTATCTAAAGCTTTTGTCTTGGCCTTAAGAAGACGGTTTTCTTCTTCTAGCCTCTCGCGTTCCAGCTTTTCTCTTGTAGATCCGAGCTTCAAATAATGTGTTATAACCTGAGAAGATGCAGTGCCTTCCTGTAATTGTCTTTCAGCTAGGTCTGTGGCCAACGATATTAGCTGGTTCTCTCTAGCTTCCGGGGTTAATGCCGGTCTCAATGGTTTTACAGAACTAGCTGAACCTGTAGACTTGGCTTTTGCCATTGTTACTGCCTCCTCTCATACATTTGTTCACATCTTTTTATCAACATCTCATTTCCTTTTATTGGCTTTTGCACGGGTTTCAGATAACATTTAAAGAGACCTATGAAATATGGCGTTGATCTTCTTACTGAAAGGAGAAAAGATGTAAAAAGAAAAATCCTTCAATAACACACCATAGCTTCATAAGCCTCTTTAAATGCTACCTGAAACCCCAAAATGTTTTTCTGAAAATTTCCCCCGGGGAAAATATAAAG